>MDTA01009124.1_pt1 | contig 10725 bp, 14 predicted proteins | sample 811151 | NCBI WGS metagenome assembly MDTA01 (sample SAMN05326648, study PRJNA326480) | marine metagenome | isolation source: seawater | place: Indian Ocean: South | collected 2010 | reverse complement strand
TCTTGATTGACGACGATAAGAAGCCTAGTCACTCTGAATCACCCAATTACCTGGATTCGAATAGGGCCATGTCACTCTCCAAGAATGATCTTGGCATCACAAGCATGAATGACTTGGTGGACTGGACTGGGTCGTATATGCACTTCAAACAAGCGCTGGAAATGGTGGCTTGGAAGCGTGGTGAAGCGCTCAGCTATCTCGATGCCTTTCCTGGCTTTCGAGATCGGTTTAAAAAAGAGTTGATCAAGCAGAGACACTTGGAAGCTCGATTACCAAAGGCCATGCGAGACAAAATCGCTGCAAACAAACCTAACCTGAAGTTGGTTGAAACGATCTTATTCGAGCACAATAAAACTCCCTTAATGTGACAAACAAGTGAATCAAATACACTTCCAAGATGAATAACGGGATATCAAATCGATCGATCAAGACTCAATCAGTTTGACCCATTTGCAATCACCACAAAATTCAAAACATTCAAGAGGCAATTGAATGCGTTGCAATTAAAACGTGAACGCGTGAGTTTTGATCATCCATCATCATTTGATTGTGATTCCTTTCAACGCAAGTCGATGATCCTTATCCTCTGATCCATCGCAGCATGATCAACACAGGAACCCATCCATGCCAGATGCAGATTGACATCGTCATGCAATCTCCATTTTCAAATGCCAGACATTGATGGGATCCGAGGCGATTGGATCTGGAGCAACCGACAACACACCGATGCCCCTTGGCACCGCTGCTTCGTCGACGCACGACGACACTGCAAGAACTGGTTCAGGCAGCCTGAAAGATCAAAACCAACACCAGCACAACCAGACCCAGCACGATCCAGAACAGGGGGCTGGACTGTCCACGGGGGCTCGCTCGAATCGGAGACCCAGCTCGACCTGAAGCGCGACGCTGATCGGCGGGTGTTCCACACCGGTTGCATACCAGGCGTCCACCAAGTGAACGATCTGCACGAAAAGAGCTTGAGCCGCATTGAACGCAGCGTCGGGTCGACATCAACTCGATTTCCAACCAAAGCCAGAATCATCGAATGAACCCTGATGATGCAAGCAACAGAAGTTCCCCCTGGCTGGACCTTCAGTCTGTTGAAGCATGGATGGATGGTCACCGGGTCGTCCACAACCTCAGCCTGAGGCTCTGGCTAGGGGAATCAACAGCCATTCTTGGCCGCAACGGAGCTGGCAAAAGCTCTTTAGTGAAGTTGATCAATCGCAGTCTTTATCCTGTGGTGCAGCCGGGTTCGCACCTACGCCTGTTTGGCAGCGAAACCGTGAATCTCTGGCACTTGCGCCAAAGACTGGGTGTTGTGAACACAGAGCTGGAGCATCGCATTCCAGCAGCAATGACGGGGAGAGAACTGCTTCAGTCGGCCTTTTTCGGAGCCATCGGGCTTGGCCGGGACCGCCATCCAAGTGACCAACAGTGCCAGCGAACGAATTCACTGCTCGAAAGACTCGACCTTCAAACGCTGAGCGACATTGGTTTCGGTCAGCTGTCCGATGGGCAGAAACGTCGCCTGTTGATTGCGCGATCTCTCGTGCATGATCCCGACGTTCTCGTTCTGGATGAACCCATCAATGGCTTGGATCTGCGGGCACGCCACAAGCTGTTGGCGCTGCTCCGCGATCTCTGCAGGAACGGAACCACCTTGGTGTTGGTGACGCATCAGGTGGATGCAGTCATCCCAGAAATTCAACGGGTCGTGGGGCTAACTGAAGGTGAAGTGAGCCTTGATGGCTCTCCTCGAGACACATTGACGGCGGATCACCTGTCGAGATTGTTTGACACTCCCCTTACGGTTGTGGAAAGCCATGGCTACCGCCAGGTGCTTCCCGCCTGATCATCCTGAGAGTGTGAACGTGCGAATCATCCCTGTGTGAGTGACCTCGGCAATGCTTCAAGGGGAGTGGGCAAACCAGAACCGCTCGAGAAATCTGGGTGAGGTGCCATCGGGACGGAAGCCGATGTCATAACCTCGCCTCGCCTGCGGGGTGACGCCTTGAACACCAACGCCAGAATCGATGCCCTCCAGCTCATGCTGACCGATCTGCGCATGCGCAACGAACCAATCCGGCACAAAGCGGCATTCCGCGGTTGTCAGCCGGAATTTCAGGCGTTGGTCACTCAATTGATCGAGCAACTCGAAGCCGAGCTGATCGAGGAGAAGCAGAAATTCCGTGCCGCTCAACGGGGCTGATTCTTGTAAGCGGCGGGTGCCAACACGAGGAACACATACCACCAGCTCAACACCAGGACCGAAGCGGGCACGGTGATCCAAAGCCGATGGAGAAGCATCCAGCTCGAAACAATGGCGATCAAACCTGTCAGCAGGATCGACCAGGGCTGACACCACATGGGTTTGTGCGCCCAAAGATCAGGGTCCTGTGAGTCCGTCACCGCAGCTGCTCAAGGGAACCGGCGTCGTGAAGCCGAACCAGATCGTCATAGCCACCAATCAGATCGCCATCAATGAAGATCTGAGGGAACACACCCCGACCACTGCGCTGACGCCAGGCTTCAAACTTCTCGTCGCTATCCACAGTGTCGAGCTGATAAGGAATCGCAAGCCGGTTGAGCAGCTGCATCGCCCGGTGACACCATGGACAGCCTGGAAGCACCGCCACCTCGACACGTTTCTGCGCAGGGCCAGGGTGTGCTGTTGGCAGACCACTCAATCCCAACAACACCTGAGCACCCTTCAGCACGAGGGTTCCAGGCTCCAAATGACCACCCCAAACCTGACAGGCTCCGTCGGAAAGGCTGAGATGGAGGTGAACGCCTTCAGGGGAGAAGGTGCCATTGAGAGTGATGATCTCCAGCTCTCCCTGCAGACGTGTCGGCTGCTCCTGACCAGGACATTGGAAGGACGCCTGTGAAAGATTGCCGACGACGCCGAGCACAAATCCACTGAGATTGCGCTCGGCTGCAAGAGCGCTGAGCGTGTGGTGAAGGTCATGCCCGGGGTCCAGCTGCAGGGGCAGGGTCTCCATCCGGACAGATCAAACAAACCGAGACAGATTACCGCTCCCCTCCGCAGCGGTACTGCGGTACGATCACGTTACAATCCAGTAACGTGATCGTGTCATTCCTTCAAGCATTGCTGGACGAGCTCCGTGACCAGCTGGAAGCAGAACCCCTGCCACTCACAGCGGCTCAGGTGGCGGAAGCGGCGGATTCAGAACGGCTGAATGTGACCCTGCCGGGAGGTGTCATGAATCGCCTCAAACAACAGGCTCTTGCGGAAGGGCGCAGCTGCAGCAGTCTGGCCACCTTTTTGATCGAGGACGGCTTAAGACGGCACGCGATGCTGCGCTAACACCACGCGCGCTAGCACCACTCCCAGGAGGGCACATCAGTTCAGCAAGCGATTTGTGATCTGCTTCACCATGCCGCTGCGCTGAAGCTGCAGCAACTCCACATCGATCGGAGTCCTAAGCGCATTATCGACCGGCAGCACAAATCCATAGGTCTGCGTGGCCAACGCAAATGGGGCCATCTTGAAGGGTGCCTCTGGATTTTGTTGGAGGTAGTAGCGCATCGGAGCCGCGTCGAACAAGACCGCATCCACGTCACCGGCGGCGAGCAAGGCGATGGCTTTGGGGAGCGTGTCGGCCTGCTTCGGTTGTGCTCCGTACAACCTCGCCCAGGTTTCACTCGTGGTGCCAACCACCACAGCGACAGACTTATCGCGCAGATCCGATCGCTCGCGAATGGTTGATGGCTCCAGTTTCGAGAGCGAAACAGTGAAGGCAGACGCCAATCCAGCAGTGATGGATGACAGAGCCAGCAACGACATCAACATCCAAACGCCGGCAATCGTTCTGCCGGTTCTGGAGGTGGGAGCACGATCGCCATAGCCGACGGTGGTCAAGGTCACCAACGCGAACCACATGCCGTTACCAACGCCTTTGAAATAAGGGCGAGGGAAATGTTCCGAATTGCGCCGTCGTTCAGCCAACCAGATCAGGTTCCCCACTACGAACAGCAGCACCATCAATCCACCCAGGGAGGAGAGCGCAGCCCAACCAAAAAAAGGACTGAAACGCGACCACAAGCTGGGGGGCCGCATGGGGATCATCAGACCCTCCTCCCCATGAAAATATGGTTGAGTGAAATCGATTTTTGGATTGGCGAGACGATCGGGAGTGATACTGATCGGCCCAATGGCCAGATCAACATCGCCCTGGCCCACCGCTTCGATATTGGCCTTGGAGTTGGGTTGAGGCACGTAGACGAAGGGGCGATCAAGACGGCTGGCTGTTTCCTCCCAGATCTGAATGCTGATGCCCTCCAAACCATCCGAGTCTGAAATCACAAAAGGAGCAGACCCGCTCACGCCCACCCTGATCACCTGAGGCGCCGCTAGGGACGGAGCTGACCATCCCAACAGGGCAGCCAGAAGCCATGACACTCTTGAAATCACCGTCATCGGATTCAGCCGTTTTGCTCAAGCCGCTTAACGATCACCCCCATCGCAACCAGGGAACCCAGCAGAGCCAGCAACAACGCGAGAGTCATCGACAGTTCAACAAACGATGGATGTAACACCGAGATTGCCATCTCTTGTGCAGCGAAGCCATGCCAACCCTTCACAGCGGTAAAGGTTTCCAAGCAGTCCGAAAAAATCGCTGCAGAATGAAAAGCGGTTGGAACTTCACTCTCCGCATTGTCCGTCCGGCATGCCACTGACCCTGCCGAGCAGAGCCGGAACACGCAAGTTCCACAAGCCATCGCCCCTGGCGAGAGCTACCACTGGAGCTGGAACGCCGAGGAACTCATACTTCTTGGCCAGAAAGCGCTCTGGAGGCCCGCAGGAGGTGAGCTGTTCGTTGCTGACTTGCATCTCGGCAAAGCCGAGGTGTTTCAGGCCTGCGGGATTCCGCTACCCAGCGACGGTGATCAAGCAACCTTTGGGCGACTGGAAGCGCTCTGCGCGACGTGGCAGCCCACGCGCCTTATCATCCTCGGCGATTTGATCCATGGTCGCCTGGGGTTGACCGAACGCCTGCGGACGGACCTTCAGACCCTCGACCAACGCTTGAACACCAACGTTGTGCTGGTGGGTGGAAACCATGACCGGAGCTTGCCGAGTAGAGAACGCATCCAGCAGCGATCCTTCAGGGTTGGAGACCTTTGGCTGAGCCATGAACCCGAACCGCCAGGCGACGGCGAGCCAGGGCTGAATCTCTGCGGTCACGTTCACCCCGTCGCCATCGTTCGCCAAGGCCCCGATTGCCTGCGATTGCCCTGCTTCGCCTATGAGGCATCCCATGAACGGCTGTTGCTGCCTGCCTTTGGCGCCTTAACAGGAGGCCATGATTGCGGTCAGGTGGATCGCAAATGGTTGGTGGCGGAGGATCGGGTGATGGCCTGGCAGGACCCCTCGCCACCATCGCGTCGACGCAGGTGGGGCCGATGAACCGCTCTCGCTCCACGGCGGTGGCCCCCAGAAGCAAGCAGAGGCGCCAGCAGCGCCGCAAGACCAGGCGTAGCCATTGGATGCGCTGGCAACGACACTGGCTGATTTTGGGAGTCCCTGTCGCTGCCTTTGCAACCTTGGTGTTTTTGGCCCCACGAGAGCCAGACCCTGCAGACCAGTACTCGAGACAGCATCAAGCCAAAGACGTTGCACTTGGATCGTTTCGTTACCAGCCGAATGAGGAGGTGTACGCCTTGAATTTCGATCCGCGCAACGTGCGGTTTGGGCTGCTGGAGGGATGGGATCGCGAGCAGGACGCGTTTGCAGACGACGCTGCACTGGCTTTCGTCTCCGGTCCGATGTACGAGCGGCACATCGATGCGAGAGGGCAGGAGATCACCGTCCCCTTGGGTGATCTGAAGTTTGGCCGCCGGCTCTGGCGCGGGAGGAACCGCACAGCATCACGCCAGCGGGCGTTCATCGGAATCCGGCGCAATGGCTCAGTCGATTTCGGCTACGGGGAGTTGAACCAAGACCGCATGACGACCTACGACACCTTCGTGGGTGGTTTGCACAGCATCTACAACGACTTGGAGGCTCCGCCCAGCAACTACAAAGGGGCCTACAGCATCAGCATGGGCCAGCGCATCCGGTACTACTTGCCAAGGATCCGGATGGTCTATGGACTGCGCCGGGATGGGCGCCTGGAAATGCTGATGAGCCGGGATGGGCTCACCCTCGAACAAACCAAAGCCCTCGCTCGACGACGTGGCCTTGTGGCGGCCTACATGCCTGACCATGCCTCCAAAAGCCGTTTGATCATTCCAGGGGTGAAGGGATTCACCAAGGAGGATGCCAACTGGATCAGTGGTGGAGCGACCAGCTTCGTGCACGTTCCCTATCTGCTGCGACTCAGTGAACGTCGCCAGCCTCTTCAAGGAAGCCTGATCAGCACGTTGTCCCAACAGGAGCAGAACCAGGCCGGGTGTGATGGACCACTCAACTGCAGCCGATGGGCCGGACACCAACTGATGGACCGCGCTCTGGCAGGACTGAACCGGGTGATCGAAACGGGACTGGAGCCGATAGCCCGGGTGCTCTGGTCTCCCAAACGCACACCACTGAATCCAGACCCAACCCTGCCGCAGTCGCTGGGCCGCACCGAGCGCACCCCAATTCCCGAGCCACCGACCACCGCAGACCCACGGCTGCTCCTCGAGCAAAACGAGAGACCTGATGAGGTGCTGAGTGATGGGCTTGACCCTTTGCTGCCACCGATGGAACAGGGACTGCAACCGGATCTACCGCCACCGATCCTGCTGGAACCAGACGCTCACCTTGCTGATCGAACCATGGACGGTGATCTTGAGCCAGCCGTCATCCCCATAGACAGGAGGATGCACCCGCATCCCCCCGCGCCGCCTCCACTGCCACTACCACCACCTTGAATGTCCAAACGCGTTGCCTAAGCGAGACATTGGCCACGATTTACTTTTATAAAATGTAAAAAAATATACCTCTCTAGCGGTGAATTTCGATCCATCACAAGCGGTTGATTAATGCACAACAAGAGCCGTAGATCTTTTCAAGATCGAGATCATCACCGTGGCTTTTGTTAGTCGTGTCTGCCAAACCTCCAAAGGTTCCACCATTGATGCCATCGGACAAGGGCAGTACCGCGTCTGCAACGAACGCTGTGGATGCACGGTGAAGACAGGGCTTTGGGCTGCCTATGAAGCGCTCCGAGAACTGGAGCAACGCACCGTTCACTGATTCAGACACCAAGCAGTGCCCTTCAAGGCAACCAACACCCGAATGGGACCAAGCCTTGATGAATCGCAATCAGTCACGATCTGCTGGCAGATCAAGCTTCACCGCAGAAACAATCCATTGCAATCGTCGGTTGGAGGTGTCTGAAAGCAGATCGTCTCCGGCGACCAGTACCCCACGGCAGGGAAACGAAGTCCCTGGCGTCGTGCTTCAGCATCCACCGCCGCAACACCCTTGGCCGTTACCAACACGTGCCCAGGCACCTCCACTTGATCAAGAAAATCTTGCTCCGGCATTTCCTTTTGAGGAGCCGCTGCCAAAGGCAGCGAACAAAGGGTGACGGCTGTTGCGCAGGCCATGGGGAGCACAGAGCGGAATGACATCAAGTCCGACACAGCGAAATCAGTGCAGAGAGTTCAGTGAAAGCCAATCGGTGAATGCAACTGCTGAGCTTCAACCGAGACTTCATCCTGCCCATGGATAAACGGCTCAACCAAACCATGCCCGTTGCCCTCGCCTCGGGAACGGCCAAGGTGACTTGGTTGATTTCAGACTGATCAACGTTCGCCATCAGCATTAAACCGATGGCTTAGCGCTCAATCTCAAGCCTGCGTTGAAGCGAGGGCCCGCACAACGTCGCCACGGGTCAACACCCCGACAGGGCAACGTTGCGCATCCACCACGATTAAACGCTGGGTGCCTTTCTCATGCAGCATCGAGGCCGCTTTCGGCAACGGGAGGCTGATCGCACAACTGTGACTGTCCCGTCGCATCAGATCACCAACTGTGTTGCCCAGCACCTGATGCACTTGGCGATCCCAATTAAGGGGATTGCGCAGATAGATGACGCTGTCGAGCAACATCACATAAGGGCCGGCGTCCACACCGCTCTCGCGCACCATCAGATCCTGTTCGGTGAGCTCTCCGATCAGGGCGCCCGTGCCGTCGATCACGGGCAAACCGCTGACGTGATGGTCACTGAGCAGCGTCACCGCATCCTGAAGGGGCGTCTCAGCAGTCACCGTCAGCACCGGAGCGGACATCACTTCCCCGACCGTCTGCTGAAGCACCATGGGATCTGAACAACTGAATGCATTCTGAGCCTTGGTCTCTCCCTGGCGACGGTGGGCCGACCGCTTCACCCTGATCCGCGCCGTTCTCGGTGCTCCCCTGCTGTTGCTGCTCTCGTCAGAGCAGTTCGCCCTGGCATGGCTTTTGCTGCTGTTTGGTGCCTTCACTGACTGGGCGGACGGCTGGATGGCGCGTCGTGCCGATGGTGGCAGCAGCTGGGGAGCACGCCTTGACCCTCTGGCCGACAAGTTGATGATCAGCGCACCGCTGATCTGGCTAGCGGCCACTGAACAGCTGCCGGTTTGGTCGGTCTGGCTGCTGTTGGCACGCGAATTGCTGATCTCGGGATGGCGAGCGGGCAGCGCAAGCGGCGCTCCTGCCTCGTGGCTTGGGAAATGGAAAACCACCCTTCAATTTCTCAGCCTGTTCCTGATGCTGTGGCCCAAGAGCTGGGGCTCGGCCCAGTTCACAGAGATCATCCATGCGCTGGGCTGGTGGTTGTTCTGGCCCGGACTGGGCCTCGCGCTTTGGTCGGCTTTGGCTTACCTCAAGCCCCAATCAACGCAGCATCAGCGCTGAAATCAGGATCAGCACTGGGAGTCATCGCGTAGTCCCTGCTATAGCTGTCGGCCATGCACGCTGCTGCATCAAACCTGGGCGTCCAGGCCAGTTCGCGTTCAACCCGAGTGATGTCCGTCAGGAAATGACTCAATCTCAGAGGGAAAGCCTTACGGGCTTTGGGATCCAGCCCACTGGTGTCAAAGCAGCGAAGATCCAACCTGTCCACGTCACGGCCACAGGCGACAGCCGCCGCGTGGATCAAGCCTCGGAAGGTAATGCCCTGTTTCGAGGAACAGTTGTAGATGCGATTGCAGGCAGCATCCACCTCGAGGCTGCGGGCCATCGCTTCAGCAAGATCCTCCACATGACCGATCTGGGTGATCGTGGTTCCATCGCCAGGCAGAGGGATCGGCCTGTTGTGAACGATCCGATCAAAGAACCATCGCTCCACCGGGTTGTAGTTGCCAGGACCAACGATGTAAGTAGGGCGGAAGCTCGTGAAGGGAACCCCCTCGCGCATCAGCCATGTTTCGGTTTCTCCCTTGCCGGCGTGCCGGCTGGCCGGATCGAGAGGGCTGTCCTCAGTCAGAGGCCAGACATCACTTCCCGAATACACACCCGCTGAGCTGACATACAAAAAACGATGGGCCGGCACGCCGGTGCGTTCCAGCACGCGTTGGCTGTCATGCAACGTGCGTCCTGAACTGTCGACGATCACATCGAAATGTCGGCCCTTGAGTTGATCGAGAGCTGGATCGTCTCCGCGATCACCGTTCACCGCCTCAACCCCTTCAGGCACAGGCTGCCGACCGCGGGTGAACACGGTGAGCTGGTGCCCCTGATGCAGCAAGCGGCTCACCAGAGGCTTCCCAACGAAACGGGTTCCTCCCATCAACAGGATTTGCACGGTCAGCCAATCGGAACGGGGGTATTGAAGCGTGCTCGCCTCACCCATGCAGGATGGGAAGCAGTCCAACCCCTCGACCATGCAGATCATTCCCGCCATTGACCTGCTGGGAGGTTCCTGCGTTCGATTGCATCAAGGGGACTACGACCAGGTCACCCGTTTCAGTGACGATCCCGTTGCCCAGGCCCTGAGCTGGCAGGCTCAAGGGGCGGAGCGACTTCATCTGGTGGACTTGGACGGGGCCCGCAGTGGAGAGCCGACCAATGATGCGGCGATTCGAGCGATCACAGAAGCTCTCACCATCCCGGTGCAGCTTGGGGGTGGTGTGCGTTCGGCAGAACGCGCTGAAGACCTGCTCCAATGCGGATTGGAGCGCGTCATCCTGGGCACCGTTGCCCTGGAAAAACCCGAATTGGTTGTGGAGCTGGCGGACCGCCATCCCGGTCGGGTGATCGTGGGCATCGATGCCCGACACGGCAAGGTCGCCACCCGGGGTTGGCTGGAAGACAGTGACACCGAAGCCACTGCCTTGGCTGCACGGTTCAGCGAATCGGCAATTGCCGCCATCATCAGCACCGACATCAGCACGGATGGAACGCTGGCAGGCCCCAACCTCACATCGTTGCGGGACATGGCCAAGGCCAGCGCGGTGCCGGTAATTGCCTCGGGAGGCGTTGGCTGCATGGCCGATCTGCTCGCTCTTCTGGCGCTGGAACCGCTAGGCGTGGAGGGTGTGATCGTGGGCCGCGCGCTCTACGACGGCCGTGTGGATCTCAAGGAGGCGTTAATGGCACTAGGCAACGGACGCATTCAGGATCCGCCGGCCGGTGTCATGGCCGATCTGGCCTGAACTCTGAACGTCGTCTTCACTTGACGTCGGTTTAATCTGAAGTCGTTACGACGACTGCCGTGGAGTCGCCAGCCCAGTCACCCCTGATCCAGGGCGCCGGAGGCGGAGGCACCTTGCAGGATGCGTTCGACC
>MDTA01172021.1_pt1 | contig 10726 bp, 7 predicted proteins | sample 811151 | NCBI WGS metagenome assembly MDTA01 (sample SAMN05326648, study PRJNA326480) | marine metagenome | isolation source: seawater | place: Indian Ocean: South | collected 2010 | reverse complement strand
TGTATAAAGGTAATTTGAAAACATTTTTTTTGGATCAACTGCAACAGATAATTGACAGTTGAAGCATTTTTCACAAAAATTTACTTCGAGAGGATAAAGTTCGCATTTATCGGTTTTCTTTTTTAAAAGATTATTTGCTAGAGGCTGATAGCCCAGAGAAACTACTCTTTTTAAATCAGTATTCCCACATGATCTGCAATCAAATTTATAGCAACTTAATAATAAATCTTTCTCTTTTTCATCAACAAAAATATGTTTTATAGTGTGAGTAATTCCATAATTATCGTGATCTCTTTCTCCTCTTACTAAATTTAAAAAAGTTGTATCTTGAGAGAAAACCATTGCGTGAGCTACATTTGGTTTTATAACTGAGAGTTCTCCAGCATTAACTACTTGAGTTATTTTCGGTGAATTAGGATTTATAATATCCTGAAAAACTTCAATTATTTGTCCTTTGGTAAATAAACATTTCTGCTCTTGTTGCGGGTGATAATGATTTGCTCTTACAGTCCCTCTTTTTGAGTCAATTAAGCCTATCAGATTAATTGGTTCTGTCAGTTCATGATTGCTAATTGTCCCTCTCTTATCAAAGTATAAATTTTCTCCATGCTTTACGTACTCCAAATCTTTTTTAATTGTTTGTTTAGACCATTTTTGTATCATCTCTTTAATACTATGATCTAAATCGTATAAAAATTTAAAGTCAGTATTTAGTAATTTTTTGTTAGATAAAGAAAATCCAAGATTGGGAATTTCATCGTTTGTTTCTCTTAATTCAATTTTTGGGTTATGCTTTTTGCATATTTCGGCAACTTCTTTAACAGTTAATGTATCTTTGGTAAGATTAAATATTTCTGAAGAGTATTCATTTTTTTCCTCCATGAATTTAAAACACCTTGCAACATCCATTAAAGGTACCAAACTCTTTATCTGTCTACCGGCTGCAAAAAGTTTTAAAGTTCCATTTTGTGAAGCAATTTTTGAAAATAAGTTTGGCATGATATCAATTCTCATTGAGTCTGTAGAAAAACCATAAACTGATCCTAATCTTAAAATTATATAGTTTTTACCAGAGTCTTTTAATTGTTTTTCATTTATCGCTTTAGATGAAGAATAAGATAAAACAGGTTTAGTTTCCTCTTCTTCCATTATATCTTTTTTAACTTTATCTATTCCTTCATAAACAACATGCGTTGAAGGAAAAATAATTTTACAATTGTCGCTAATTACGTCCAATATATTTTGTGTGCCTTGTACAGCAACATTTTTAATTTTTTCATCTTGAACATTTGAAGACTCACTTTTTGTCCTTGGAACCTCTGTCACTCCAGCTAAGTGGTGAACTACATCTGCGTCTCTAAAGTGTTTATTAATTAGATTTTTATCAAGGATATCACCATTAATAAAATCCATGTTCCAATTTCTAATTTGGTTTACTCTCTCCGAAATAAACCTATTATCAATAACGGTAATATTATGATGCCAACTCAACCCTGAGTAAAGCTTGCAAAGCTCAGTTCCGATATAACCCAAGCCACCTGTGATAATTATTTTTTTTTGTTTCATCTAATTTTTTTTATTCATGTTTACTTATATTATATTTTATTATAACTCAATTATCATGAATATTTATGACTGCTTTATGTATTTTGACGAAGATCTATTATTAGATATAAGGTTAAATACATTAAACAAATTTGTAAATAAATTTGTTATTACAGAAGCCACATATACCCATAATGGTTCCAGAAAGAAATTAAACTTCGATATTAACAAATTTAGAAAATTTAAAGATAAAATCATCTATTTGGTCGTTGATAAGCAACCCTCTAATATTTTAAATCTAGTAGAAGGTGAAACAAAAGATAAGATGGGTGAAAAGTTAATCTTAAATGGGATGGCTAGGGATTATTTTCAAAGAGAAAACCTTAGCAGAGGTTTGAATGGTGCTAATCAAAATGATTTAATAATTGTAAGCGATTTAGACGAAATTCCGAATTTGAATTTTTTAAATTTTGATAAGATAAAAAATAAGATTGTAATTTTTCAACAAAAAATGTTTTATTATAAATTAAATTTGTTCTATAAAGATTTTATATGGGCTGGATCAAAAGCTGTTAAATTTAAAAATTTTAAATCACCTCAATGGTTACGAAATATAAAATCTAAAAAGTACCCAGCTTGGCGAATAGATACCTTTTTTTCTAATAAGAAATATTCAAACCTGTATATAATTGATAATGGTGGTTGGCACTTTACTTGTATAAGAACACCTGAGGATTTAGAAAAAAAACTTTTAAATTTTGCTCACCATTATGAATTTGAGGAAAGTGGTTTAAATATTCAAGATATAAAGAAGCTTATTTTTGAAAAGAGAGTAATGTATGATCATAATATAGATCAGAAAGGTTATAAGTGGTCAGGAAAATCTATTTTGAAAAAATGCGACATTAATCAATTACCAGATTACATTTTTAACAATAGAGAAAAATTTAAAGTATGGTTGGATTAATTTTAATGGGTACTTAATTCTTCTTTGCTTTTTTCCTTTTTTGAAATTTGATCAACATCAACCCATTCAACTCGTTTAAGTGGTTTTGTTAAGGCAACTTTTAAAACCTCGTCAACATTTTTAACCGTAATGATTTCCATGTTGTCAATTATCGTTTTAGGTACTTCAATAAGGTCTTTTTTATTCTCCAGAGGTATTAAGACTTTTTTTATACCTGCCCTATGTGCAGCTAAAAGTTTTTCTTTTAATCCCCCAATTGGTAAGACTAACCCTCTCAAAGTTATTTCTCCTGTCATCGCTACATCTTTATTCACTGGAATTTCTGTTATCGCAGAAATAATAGACGTTACCATTCCCACTCCTGCTGATGGACCGTCTTTCGGAGTAGCTCCTTCAGGAACATGAATATGAAAATCTTTTTTATCAAATATAGGAGGAATAATTCCATATTCTAAACTTTTTGACCTAATATAAGATTTTGCAGCTTTTACAGACTCTTGCATGACATCACCTAATTTTCCTGTGATTTGCATTTTACCTTTTCCTGGCATTACTGCTGTTTCTATTTTTAGTATCTCTCCACCAACTTCTGTCCAGGCTAGTCCAGTAACAACTCCTACTCTATTTTCTTCCTCAATCTCTCCGTAATTAAATTTAGGAACCCCTAATAAATTTTTAAGATCTTTTTGGTTTATAGGATTATTTACTTTTTCATTATTATCAATTTTTTTTACAATTTTTCTTGCAACCTTAGAAATTTCCCTCTCTAGATTTCTAACACCTGACTCTCTGGTGTAATATCTTATTATTTTTCTATTTATATCTTCGTCTATTGACCATTCATCTTTTTTTAAACCGTTGTATTTGCTTTGATTTGGTATTAAATATTTTTGAGATATATTTACTTTTTCGTCCTCAGTGTATCCTGACAACCTAATTACTTCCATTCTGTCTAATAATGGAGGTAAAATATTTAATGTATTAGCTGTAGTAACAAACATCACGTCAGATAAATCGTAGTCTACTTCTAAATAATGATCATTAAATTCTTTATTTTGTTCAGGGTCTAATGCTTCTAGTAAAGCGGAGGATGGGTCTCCTCTGTAATCATTTCCAACTTTATCAATCTCATCTAGTAAGAATAGAGGATTTTTGGTTCCTGCCTTTTTCATCATTTGTATTATTTTTCCTGGTAGCGAGCCGATATATGTTCTTCTATGCCCTCTGATCTCAGCCTCATCTCTAATTCCTCCTAAAGAAATCCTAATAAACTTTCTATTTGTTGCTTTTGCAATTGATTTTCCTAATGAGGTTTTTCCAACTCCCGGCGGACCAACAAGGCAAAGAATTGGTCCCTTCATTTTTTGGATTCTTTTTTGCACAGCTAAAAACTCTATAATCCTCTCTTTGACTTTTTCTAACCCATAATGATCTTCATCTAATATTTTTTGGGCATTCACTAAATCAGTGTTTATCTTAGATTTGGTTGACCATGGTAATTCGGTCATCCAATCTAAATAATTTCTTACCACAGTTGCCTCTGCAGACATTGGGCTCATCGATTTTAATTTTTTTAATTCTGACAAACATTTTTCTTTAGCCTCTTTGGGCATTTTCGCGTCATTAATTGCTTTTGATAGCGAAGTCAGTTCGTCTTTTCCTTCATCGATTTCTCCAAGTTCTTTTTGAATAGCTTTTAATTGTTCATTTAAATAGTATTCTCTTTGTGTTTTTTCCATTTGATTTTTTACTCTTCCACGTATTTTTTTCTCAACAGATAAAACGCTAGTTTCTTTTTCAATTAGTGAATTAATTTTCTCCAATCTTTTTCTTACATCTAAAATTTCTAAAATTTCTTGTTTTTCAAAAATTTGTATATTTAGATTAGAAGAAATATTGTTAGATATTTGAATTGGGTCTTTTAAGTTTTTTAGATTGTTTAAACTTTCATTAATCTCTTTTTTACTTAGTACTTGTAATCTTTCAAATTTCTTAACAATACCAGTTGCAAATTGCTCTAAATCTTTAGTAATATTTTCATCCTCAGCAACACGAACTTCACAATTGAGATAATTATTTGTATCTGCCGTGTATTTTAATATTCTTACTCTTTTTTCTCCCTCGACTAAAACTTTTACAGTTCCATCAGGTAATTTTAGTAATTGTAAAATTTTACTAAGACATCCATATTGATATAAATCTTTGCTGCTAGGGTCATCTACCTCTGAATTTTTTTGAGTAACCAATACAATAGACTTTTCGGATTTCATTGCCTCTTGAAGAGCTTTTATAGATTTTTCTCTTCCTACAAATAAAGGAACAACCATTGATGGGAATATTACTATATCTCTAAGAGGTAATAGAGGTTTGATATATGATGCTTTCATAGAATATTAATATGGCAATTAATACGGTAATTTCAAGGAACAAATTAACTTTAAGCAACAGATGTTGATGTTTTTTTACCATAAGTAACGATTGGTTCTGTATTTCCAGATACAGATGAGCTATCTACCGTTACTTTGATTACATTTTCCATATCAGGCAATTCAAACATAGTTTTTAACAAAATGTTTTCTAATATAGACCTTAATCCTCTTGCTCCAGTTTTTTTTGAGATCGCTTTTTTTGCTATTTCTTTGATTGCCTCATCTTTAAATTCTAACTCAACATCCTCGAACTCAAAGAGTCTTTTGTATTGTTTGATTAAAGAATTTTTTGGCTCAGTTAAAATTTTAACTAAGGATTTTTCATCAAGATCATCTAATGTTGCTATTATCGGCATTCTTCCGATGAATTCTGGAATTAGTCCATATTTTATTAAATCTTCAGGTTCAAGAAGTTTCATTGTTTCAGATAAAGGTTGCTCTTTGTAGTTTTTTACCTTAGCACCAAATCCAATAGCGCTACCTTTTCCTCTACTATCAATAAGTTTATCCAGACCAGCAAAGGCACCACCACAAATAAATAAAATATTAGTAGTGTTCACTTGTAAAAATTCTTGTTGAGGATGTTTTCTTCCTCCTTGAGGAGGGACACTTGCAATGGTTCCTTCCATTATCTTTAATAAAGCTTGTTGTACTCCTTCACCAGAAACATCTCTAGTGATTGAAGGGTTTTCTGATTTTCTGCTAATTTTATCCACCTCATCAATATAAACAATTCCTCTTTGAGCTTTTTCAACATTGTAATCTGCTGCTTGCAGCAATTTTAAAATTATGTTTTCAACATCTTCACCAACATATCCTGCCTCTGTAAGTGTAGTGGCATCTGCCATTGTAAATGGTACATCTAGAATTCTAGCCAGAGTTTGCGCCAATAAAGTTTTACCACAACCTGTAGGGCCTACTAATAAGATATTTGATTTTGACAATTCAATATCTTTGTTATTCTTTGTTTCGTGATTTAATCTTTTATAATGATTATGTACAGCTACTGAGAGTATTTCTTTTGCAAATTTTTGACCAATAACATAATCATCCAAAACATTGCAGATTTCTTTTGGAGAAGGAACACCGTCTTGATGTTTAACTAAAGAAGATTTGTTTTCTTCCTTAATAATATCCATACATAGCTCAACACACTCATCACAAATAAAAACTGTTGGGCCCGCTATAAGTTTTCTTACCTCATGCTGGCTTTTGCCACAAAATGAGCAGTAAAGAATATTTTTATTATTTTTTTCTGACATAACGAATCAATATAACTAATATAAATCCCTAAAATACTCTTATCAAGTTCAAGTTGTGTGAAGCTCTATATATTGTGATTTATTTTCTTTTTTCCACAACAGAGTCTATTAGACCAAATTTTTTTGCCTCTTCTGCTGTCATAAAATTATCTCGCTCGAGAGCGTCCGAAATTTCTTCAACTGATTTACCTGTGTGTTTAGAATAAATTTTATTTAATCTTTCTTTAAGTGACAAAATTTCTTTTGCATGAATTTGTATATCTGTTGCTTGTCCCTGAAATCCCGCCGACGGTTGATGCACCATTATCCTTGAGTTAGGCAAAGAATATCTTTTACCTTTTTCTCCAGCAGCTAATAAAAATGACCCCATAGAAGAAGCTTGTCCAATACATAGAGTTGAAACTGGTGAGTTTATATATTGCATAGTATCATATATACCAAGTCCAGCAGTTACCAAACCACCTGGGCTATTAATATAAAAACTTATTTCTTTATTAGGATTTTCAGACTCCAAAAATAATAATTGTGCGGTTACTAATGATGCAACTGAGTCATTTACCGGTCCAACAAGAAAAACTATACGCTCCTTTAACAGTCTTGAAAAAATGTCATATGCTCTTTCTCCTTTGCTTGTTTGCTCAACAACCATAGGAATTAAACTGTTCATTTTTTCCTCAAATTCGCGACTCATAGATGTTTTATACAACTATTGGTTACTTTTTACTAATTTTTTTTGATTTAGATTTATCTTTTTCAGAAGATTTAGTTTTTGAAGACTCTGACTTATCTACATTTTGTTTGTTGAAATCTGTAATAATTATTTCTGCTTCTTTTGAGTTAATCTCTTTTAAATTAAGTTTCATTTTTGACTTTATTAATTCAATAATTTTTTCTTCATATAATGATCCCTTTAAACTTTGTGAGGCACTTGGATTTTTTTGATAGTATTCTAGAACCATTTTTTCTTGTCCTGGCATAGTTTTAATTTGTTTTTGAATTTCAGCTTTTACTTCATCTTCTGTCACTTTTAAATTATTTTTTTCTCCAAATTCATTTAATAATAGACCCAATTTGATTCTATTTTTTGCAAGTTTTTCGTTATTTGCTTTATGTTTTTCTTTATCCTCAGGTTTTAAATTTTTTGTCATTAAATCAAGTTCTTGTTCAATCAAATTTTTAGGTAAGTCAATATTATGATTTTTTTCTATTTGATCTAAGATTTCTTTTTTTGTTATGGAATTAAGAGCTTGATTGTATTGATTTGTAATTTGTTTTTCTATTAAAATTTTTAAATCTGCAAGATTTTTAGCTCCCATCATTTTTGCAAAATTATCATCCACTTTATTTTCAACAGCCTTTTTGATATTTATTATTTTACACTCAAATTTGGTCTTTTTATTTGCCAACTCTTTTTTAGGATGATTGGCTGGTAAAATTGCATTAACTTGTTTAGTCTCTTTTTTTTTAACACCAATTAACTGTTCATCAAAACCTTTTAAAAAAAGATTTTTACCTAATTCAATTTGTACTCCTTTTCCCTCACTACCTTCAAATTTTTTTTCATCAACTGTAGCAGAATAGTCAAAGGTAACTTGATCACCATTAATTGCTTTTTCATTATCTTTTTTTTCTTCAAATTTTTTGTTTTGAGTAGATAATTCTTTTAATTTTTCATCAATAATTTTTTTTTCAATTTTAATTTTATAAGAAGTAAATTTAAATTTATCTAAGGCTTTTAATTCAATATTTGGTAAGCAGTCAATTTGCAGCTCGTAGTTTAAATCTTTTCCCTCCCCAAATTGTTTAAGATCTATTTTTGGTTGCCCAGCCACCTTTAATTTTTTTTCTAAAATTGCCTTAGACGATGTTTCTCTTAAAACTTTATCAATGACCTCGCCATAAATAGATTTTCCAAATTGACTTTTAATAACTGATGATGGAACCTTACCTGGTCTAAAACCTTTTAAAGCAACTTCTTTTTGTAATTCTAAAAGTCTTTCCTCAATTTTAGATTGAATAGTTTTTTTATCAACTACAACAGACAAAATAGTTCTTAAACCTTTTTTTGATTGTACTTCAATTTTCATAGTTTTTGGTGGGCAAGAAGAGACTCGAACTCTTAAGCCTTGCGGCACTGGTTTCTAAGACCAGCGCGTATACCAATTCCGCCACTTGCCCTTTTATTAACGGTTGTTTTATATATCAATTTAATTTTTTATTAAACGATAAAGTCTTAAATAAATAATTAAGTAAATTATTAGTAAACTAAAAAACCAGTATCTGCTTAAAATAGGATTATCTATAAAATACAACCCAGGTAATATCAGAATTAAATAAATTAAATTAATGAGTAAAGAATTTAAAAAATTTCCCCGGTTATTACCAAAAATAGATGAAATTTTATAATAGCTTAGCATGTGTAAATGTAAGTTATCAGGATGAACAGGTGATTTTTTTTGCCAAATTTTTCTAATAAATGAGAAGAAAACCTCAAAAAATAAGTAGAACAATAGAGTGCAGAAAAAAAATGAGGAAATATTTGGATTTAAATTATTTGTTATTATTATATTTAAAGCTAATAACGAACCCATTAAATAGGCTCCACTATCGCCTAAGAAAATTTTAGCGGTAGGAAAATTAAATAGAAGAAAAGAAAGTAATATTATAATTTGTGAAATCAAAATTAGTGAAAATTCATTAAAACCACTATTTAAGTTAATGAAAGTTAAGATAACATTTATTATAATTAAATTTATAGTAAGTAAACCATTAAAACCGTCAATTAAGTTTGATCCATTAATAATAAATAAAAAACATAATAATACAAAAAAAGTTGAGAAGATATCAATCTTCATAAGTGTAGTTAAAAACTGGATATCAATGTTTGAAAGTTTGATTGGAAGAAAGTTTATTATAATCCCAAGCAATAAAATCATTAAAAAAAGTCTTTTTAATGGATTAATTCTAATTTTTAAATCATCTAAAAATCCTATAAAAAACATTGACGCGCTTATCAATAAATAGTCATAAAGAATTTCTGAATACAATAAATAATAAATCAGACAAAAAAAACATATCGATATAAAACAAGCAATACCACCACTTCTTGTAACAGGTGTTTCGTGAAAAGCTTGTGGTTTTAAAAAATCTTCATCAAGTAAAGCTCCATCTTTTAGTTTATGAGAATACTTACTTACTAATAAAAATATAAAAAAGCTTATCAAAGCAAACATTGATAAAAAACTCGACTCGATTGACTCAGTTCCCATTAACTATTAAGTCCTTTATTATTTTTTTTAAATATATAAATACCCAAAAGAATTATAACTAATGAAACTAAAACTCTCCATGTAATAATTTCATCCATTAAAAAATAACCAAAAATTATTCCAAATATAGGGATTAAATATGCTACTTGGGTTTGGAAAACTAATCCATTGACTGTCAAAATTCTAAACCTAATTAACCACGCAAATCCAGTAGCAACAACGCCTAAATATAAAAGTGATAGGGTTGAAGTCAATGACGGAGAAGAATTCCAGGGAGTCTCTAAAATAAGCGAAAAAGGAAATAAAAAAATTACAGACCATATAGTGGTAGATGTCGTAACATTTTCGTTTTTTTTATTTCTTAATTTTAAAGTTAGCAGACCACCAATACAATAAAAAGTTGATCCTAAAATAGTAATGAGAGCATAGAGATAATTATCTTTATTTATGATAACCTTATCAAAAAACAATAATATTATACCGCTGAATCCCACTAAAACTCCTAACGATTTTAAATAAGATAACTTTTCATCTTTGGTAAAAAAATGAGCTAGTATTGATCCGCTTAAAGGAGTGGTGCTCATAAGAATTGCAGCTAGGTAGCTATTAATTTTTGCTGTTCCAATTGCTATCAACACAAAGGGTATTGCAATGTTGCATAAACCAATAAGAGCATACCAATTCCAGTTTTCGCTAAAAGCTTCTATTTTGATGTTATTTATTTTGCACAAAATAAGTAACGGAACGCTAGCAAATATAACTCTAACTAAAGCAAGTGTTATTGGATCATAAGAATAGGTTGCTATTTTTATATTAAAAAATGAAGATCCCCAAATAATAGCTAACAAAATTAACAGTAATAAATCAAATGTATTTGCTTCTCTCATTTCAAGTCCAAATTGTATATATGTGATAAATGCATAGCTGATATATATTTTTAATATTACTATAAAAAAGCTCCTTATATATGTTCAGGTCAAAATTAAAACTAATTTTTAAGGAGAATTAATGAGTTCTAAAAATATTCTTAAGCTTATGAAAGACAAACAAGTCGAGTTTGTTGATTTAAGATTTACAGATCCCAAAGGTAAACTGCAACATTTGACAATGGACGCGACTGTTGTGGACGAGGATATGCTTGATAAAGGAGTTTTCTTTGATGGTTCTTCAATTGCAGGTTGGAAAGCTATAAACGAGTCAGATATGATATTAAAACCAGATTTGGATAAACCAATAATTGATCCATTTAATTCT
>MDTA01225324.1_pt1 | contig 10727 bp, 9 predicted proteins | sample 811151 | NCBI WGS metagenome assembly MDTA01 (sample SAMN05326648, study PRJNA326480) | marine metagenome | isolation source: seawater | place: Indian Ocean: South | collected 2010 | reverse complement strand
TAAGATAGGGGGCAGCGGTGGCATTATTCCTGTCCACCTTTTTGAATAAGATTGATAAAAAAGGTCGCGTATCTGTTCCTGCAACCTTTAGGTCAGCTCTATCTAATCAGCACTTTCAAGGTATTGTTCTATATCCATCGCTAAAACATCCTTCGATTGAAGGAAGTGGAATGGATAGGTTCGAAAAAATAGCTGATGGAATTGATGATCTAAACCCATTTAGTGAGGTACATGACGACTTTACTAAGGCGATTTTTGGACAAGCTTACCAACTTCAGTTTGATAGGGATGGGAGAATAATAATACCTGACTCACTTCTTCTACATGCAAATATTAAAGATCAAATGGTATTTGTTGGTCAAGGAAGAACATTTCAGATCTGGGAGCCATTAAAATTAAAAGAATTAGAAATAGATGTTTTGAAAAGAGTTAGGGATAAGCATACATCATTAAAAATAAAAATTTCGGATTTTAAAGATGAATGAACGTAATCATACTCCTGTAATGATAGAAGAGGTTATTAAATTTCTTAATCCAGTTGATGAGGGTCTATATGTTGATGGTACATTTGGAGGAGGTGGTTATACAAAACATTTACTAAATAAGTCGGGTTGTAAAGTTATTGCTATTGATAGAGATCAGACAGCTATCGAAGGAGGCTTTGAACTCAGAAAACAGTATTCTAACAGACTCAAACTTGTAAATGATTGCTTTGGTAATCTAGAGGGAATTCTTAAGAAAAATAATATTTTAAAAGTTAATGGTATTGCAATTGACCTTGGAGTTTCTTCGTTACAGATCGATAATGCTGACAGAGGTTTTTCTTTCATGAGAAATGGACCTTTAGATATGAGAATGAGCTCATCAGGTATGAGTGCATCTGAAATAGTAAATAACCTTGATCAAAAATCATTGTATAAATTAATAAAGAATTTTGGTGAGGAAAAATATGCAAACAAAATATCAAGAGCAATAATTCTCTACAGAAATAAAAAACCAATTATTACAACTGAAGAGTTAAGTTTAATTATATCAAAAGTTGTTAGGAGGGGTAAATCCAAGATTCATCCTGCAACTAGAACATTTCAAGCATTGAGAATAGCTGTAAATGAGGAGCTAGAAGAATTGAAAAAAATACTTCTTGCTGCTGAAAAGAGTCTACTACCTGGTGGTGTTATTGTAGTCGTATCATTTCATTCTTTAGAGGATAGAATTGTTAAGAAATTTTTTTTAGAGAGAAGTGGTAGGATTTCAAATAATAGACACCTTCCTCAACTAGAAAAATATCTACCAACATTTAGTACTGTTACAAAAATGCTTAGGCCTTCTGAAAAAGAAATATTAATTAATCCAAGGTCAAGTTCTGCTAAACTTAGAGCAGCAATGAGGACAGATGCGGAGACATTATCTAAGGATGATTTTGTATGAATAGAAGGTTCTATTTACTTTTTGGACTAATACTAATTGTAATAGTAGCTTCATTATTTCAATTGAAGCATCAAGTTGTAAAGCTTGAAAGAAATTTAATTGTTAATCAATCTTTGATAGAGAAAGAGAAAGAATCTCTCAAAGTCTTAAAAGCGGAATGGAGTTATTTGACTAACCCATCAAGAATTGAAATTTTATCAGAAAATTTTTTAGATCTAAGAGTTTTAAATATAAAACAAATAGGAGATATAGAAAAGATACCTTTTTTTATTGAAAAGAATGGTGAAAAAAATTAATAAAATGATAAAAAACATAATTGAAAATAGTAACAAAGATAATGAAAAAAATTTGATAGATTTAAGTCAAGTAAGGCTAGTTGTTATTTTTGGAATTTTTTCTATATTGTTCATTTCTTTATTTTTAAGATCGGTAGATTTAATTCTTCTAAATCAAAAGCCAAAAAATAATTTTTCTTCCAGTAATTCTATAATTAATGAGAAAAATAGAGCAGATATATTTGATAGAAATAATATGTTGTTAGCAACAAATGTTAAATCAGCATCAATTTACGCAAAACCAGCAGAAATAATTAATAAAACAGAAGCTTCCATCAAACTTGCATCAGTTTTAAATAATCAAAATTTTTCAGATATAGAAAAGAAACTTACTTCTGGAAAGTCTTTTATTTGGATCAAAAGACAGGTAAGCCCAAAAGAGCATTTTGAAGTCAATAAGTTAGGAATACCTGGGATTAAATTTCAGGAAGAACTAAAAAGAATTTTTCCTCAAGAATCTTTATTTGCTCATGTTATTGGATCAGTAGGTGTAGATAATCAGGGCTTATCTGGGGTAGAAAAAAAATTAAATAAAAGATTGCTAGACTCCACTAAGTCTATTTTCCTTACAGTTGATACAAGAGTTCAACATGCTTTAAGGCAAGAGCTTTATTTATCTATGAAAAAATTTAATGCTATTGGAGCGGCTGGTGTTGTAATGAATGTAAATAGTGGTGAAATAATAGGACTTGTTTCTTTACCAGATTTTAACCCAAATATTAAAATGAAACCATCAGATGATGCAGCATTCAGCCGAGTGACATTAGGAAGCTATGAAATGGGTTCAACTTTCAAGCCTTTTACTGTAGCTGCAGCTCTTCAGAATAAAGTTATAAGTTTAAAAGATGGTTATGATGCTACTAAGCCACTTAAAGTCTCTAGGTTTATAATTAGAGACGATCATCCAAAGGAAAGATGGTTAAGTGTTCCAGAAATATTTAAATATTCATCAAATATTGGTATGGCTCAGATGGCTAAAGATCTAGGTGTGGAAAAGCAAAAAGAATTATTAAAGAAACTCGGCATTTTAGATCGCTCTAAAGTAGAATTATCTGAGGTTGGTAAGCCGATAATTCCTAGAACGTGGAGAGAAATTAATTCTATTACTATCTCTTATGGGCACGGTATTGCTGTAAACTTACTTCAAGTAGCCAACGCATATGCAATACTTGTTAATGGAGGAAAAAAAATTACTCCTACAATATTGTTAAATAACGGCAATGAATCCAATGGATATGTTAATAATGAAAGAGTTATTTCTGAAGAAACATCAAAAAAAATAAGAGGTCTTTTGAGATTAACTGTCAAATCTGGAACAGCTAAGAAAGCTGATAGAATAGGATATGAAATAGGTGGAAAAACAGGAACTGCTGAAAAGCCAACTAAAGGAGGTTATCAAAAGGATTCAATAATTACATCTTTTATTGGTGTTTTTCCCATGGATAGGCCTCGTTACGTAATTGCAATAATGTTAGATGAGCCAAAAGGCATAAAAGAGACACATTTTTATCGTAGTGCTGGATGGACTGCGGCACCCACAGTAGGAAATATTATTGAGAGAGTTGGTCCATTATTGGATGTCATGCCTACTAAAACTAAGAATTATTGGAAGAATTTTGAAGCAACATATATTTCGGTAAAGTCTAATGAGTAAATTTTTATCAGATTTAATAAGCGCTGAAGAAAATATTTCTTCAATAAAGATTAATGGTCTTACTTCAGATAGTCGTGATGTGTTGCCTGGATTCATTTTTGCAGCTTTACCAGGAAAAAAAAATAATGGAAAAAGTTTTATTTATGATGCAATAAGAAAGGGTGCTGTTGCTGTTATTGCGGAAACAGGAACACAAATAGATAACTCGGATACTGTTCTTATAACTTCTGATAATCCTAGATCTAAATATGCAAAAATTGCATCAAAATTTTATAAAGAAAAACCTAATTGGTTAGGAGCTGTTACAGGTACAAATGGTAAAACTTCAGTAGCTAATTTTACATTTCAGTTATGGAAAACAATGAGTTTAAATGGCGCTGCTATTGGGACTTTAGGGATAAATAGTATTAATTATAAATCTGATTTAGAACTGACCACTCCAGAACCTGTAACTTTGCATAAGGAGCTTTCTGAAATATATAGCAGAGGTTTAGATTATGCTGTTATCGAAGCTTCAAGTCATGGCTTAGATCAGTCTAGATTAGATGGAATTAAATTTGACGCTGCAGCTTTTACAAACCTATCACACGATCATTTAGATTACCATTCTACATTTGAAGAATACAAGAAAGCTAAAATCAGGTTATTTAAAGATTTAGTTAATAAAAATGGTGTTGCAATACTTAATAGAGATAGTAAAGAGTTTTATGAGTTTCAAGATGCAGCAAAACAAAATAAACTATCCATAATGAGTTACGGTAGGAGTAATCAATCTGATATTTCTATCTTATCAATTAAAACTAAAAATATAGGTCAAGAAATATTATTAAAGATAAATGGAAAAAAGGAGAAAATATTATTTCCATTGTTTGGTGATTTTCAAGTATATAATGCAATTTGTGCGCTTTGTTTAGTAATTGCATCAGGAGCAAGGATTGAGTCTGCCATAGATTCATTAGGTCACCTAACGGGTGTAAAAGGAAGGTTAGAATTAGTAGTAGAGTTACCAAATAGATCAAAAATTTTTATAGATTACGCTCATTCTCCTGAAGCGTTAGAAAAAACATTATTATCACTAAAAAATCATACTAAAGGAAATCTCAATTTAGTTTTTGGGTGTGGTGGTGATAGAGATGAAGCTAAAAGATTTACTATGGGAAAGATAGCCTATAAGTATGCACAAAAAGTTTATATTACCGATGATAATCCAAGAAATGAAAACCCAGAAAGAATTCGAAAAGCAATTTTAAGTGGCTGTAATAATGCTCAAGAGATAGGAGATAGGCGTCAAGCTATATCTATAGCAGTTTCAGAATTAAGCCCTGGAGATATTTTACTAATAGCTGGTAAAGGTCATGAAACAGATCAAATTTATAATAATGATGTTAAACCATTTGACGATAGGGATGAGGTTAAAAGAGCAGTAATTTTTAGGAGGGAAAAATAATTTGACACCATTATGGACATCTAACGAAGTTTTAAATGCTATAAAGGGGACTCCTTCAAGTGAAAACTTTTGGGAAGCAAATGGAGTCTCAATTGACTCAAGGACAATTATGCCTGGAAATATTTTTATAGCTATTGATGGTGAAAAATTTGACGGTCATTCTTATATTGATGAGGCTTTTCAAAAAGGAGCAATTGCTGCGGTTGTTTCTAAAAAAATAAAAAATTTTGCAAATAAAAACTATATTTTTGTTAAAAACACACTATTGAGTTTAGAAGATCTTGCAAAATACTCAAGATCTAGAACAAAAGCTAAAATTATTGCGATTACTGGAAGTGTTGGAAAAACAACTACAAAAGAAATTTTGTATACTGCTTTGAAAAATCAATTTTTAGTATATGCAAGTCAGGGGAATCTGAATAACCAGATAGGTGTTCCATTGTCTCTAGCAAGAATACCCGCTCAAACAGATTTTGCAATCTTAGAACTTGGTATGAATAATTCTGGAGAGATTCGTGAACTCACAAAGATAGCTAAGCCTAATTATGCTTTAATAACAGCTATTGAAGCAGCTCATCTCGAGTTCTTCAGCTCAATAGATGGAATAGCTGAAGCAAAGGCAGAAATTTTTGAGGGTGTTGAAAATAAAGGAATCGCTATATTAAATAGAGATAATAATTTTTTTAATAAATTATCAAAAAAAGCTAAAGAACATAATTTAAAAGTAATCTCCTTTGGTGCAAATGAAAAAGCTGATGTAAAGCTTCTTAGCTATGTTTTGCATGATGAATGCTCTTGTGTCAAATCTGATATCAATGGGCAAAATATGGTTTTAAAAATCGGATCTCCAGGTTTGCATGTTATAAATAATTGCTTATCTGTTCTAGCGGTTGTTCATGCAATAGGTGGTGATCTAAGTTTAGCTAGCATTTCTTTTTCCGAACTGAAATTGCCGACAGGAAGAGGGAACAGAAAGATGTTTACTACTGAAGATGGTGAAATAGAATTGATTGATGAGAGCTACAATGCTAGTCCAGCTTCAATGAAAGCTGCTTTGCAACTTTTAGGGCAATCTAATTTAAAAAATAACGGAAGAAGAATAGCTGTACTAGGTGATATGCTCGAATTAGGAGTGAAAAGTTTATCTTTTCATGAAGGGTTATCAAAGTTCATTGAAAAAGCATGTGTTGATATGGTGTTTTGTTCAGGTCAATATATGAAATCTTTATATAAAGTTCTTCCAGAAGGAATTTATAAAGAATGGAAGAGCGAATCATATGAATTAACCTCTTCAATAAAATCGAAATTAAGAGCAGGTGATGTTGTAATGGTTAAGGGTTCATTCGGTAGTAAGATGAGTGTAATCGTAAGAGATCTTGATGAAAGTTATAAAAAAAAAATGAATATAGATAGGTATATTAACTAATGTTATATAATTTATTTGCACCTCTTTCAGAGGATTTTATATTTTTTAATCTTTTCAGATTTTTAACATTCAGAACTGGCGGTGCAATCATAACTGCAATGGTATTAAGTTTTTTATTAGGACCGAGCATTATTAGGTGGCTTAAGAAAAGGCAACATAGCGGTCAACCTATAAGAGACGATGGGCCGAAAAGCCATATAATATCAAAAGCAGGGACTCCAACTATGGGAGGTATACTTATTCTACTTAGTTTTGGGGTATCTACTTTGCTTTGGGCTGATTTAAGTAATGGCTATGTTTGGGCAACATTGACTGTAACCTTAGGGTTTGGTTTTATAGGTTTTTTAGATGATTATTTGAAAGTAACAAAGAATAGCCATAAAGGAATTTCTGCGCTTACTAAACTTTTTCTTCAAATTATATTATCTTTATTAGCTGTTATTTGGATAGTAAATATTACTGCACCACCCTTATCTCTCAGTTTAGCAGTTCCTTTCTTTAAAGATATGTTAATAAATCTGGGTTGGTTTTTCATTCCATTAGCAATAATTGTCATTGTAGGTTCTTCAAATGCCGTTAACCTTACCGACGGTTTAGATGGTTTAGCGATTGTTCCTGTAATGATTGCAGCTTCATCTTATGCATTAATTGCATATTTAGTTGGTAACGTAGTCTTCTCTTCTTACTTACAGATACACGGTGTACCAGGTGCTGGTGAGCTAACAGTTTTTTGTGGAGCACTAGTTGGAGCAGGCTTAGGTTTCTTATGGTTTAATGCTCCTCCAGCAAGTGTGTTTATGGGTGACACAGGAAGTTTATCTATGGGCAGCGCCCTTGGCATAATAAGTGTAGTAACAAAACATGAGATAGTTTTATTAATTATCGGAGGATTATTTGTTTTAGAAACAGTTTCGGTAGTTGTTCAAGTTACATCATTTAAATTAACTGGAAAAAGAGTTTTCAGAATGGCTCCATTACATCACCATTATGAACAAAAGGGTTGGCCTGAGGCTACGATTGTAATTAGATTTTGGATAATTGCAGTAATACTAGCCTTAATCGGTCTTGCAACATTAAAGTTAAGATGATGATTACAGCAAAAGAATATAAAGGAAAAAATGTTGCCGTATTAGGTTTAGGTAAAAGTGGTATTGCAACTGTTAAGTCTTTGGCTGAAGTAGGTGCAAATATTTTTGCATGGGATGATAATTCAGAAATTTTTTCTAAATTAGATAAAACGAAATACAAAATTTTAAATCTAGAGCAATTAGATTTTAAAAATATCTCTTCTTTAGTTTTAAGTCCCGGTATTCCTCTTAATTTCCCTAAACCTCATCCAGTTGTAGAAAGAGCAAAAATTGCTGGATGTGAGGTGATTGGAGACTTTGAATTATTTTTTAGATCAAAATTAAAAGCAAATTTTATTGGTATTACCGGAACAAATGGAAAATCAACAACAACATCTTTAATAACTCATATTCTTAAACATCGGTCTATTGAGGTTCAGGCTGGTGGAAATATTGGTACCCCAGTACTGTCTCTTGATAAAATAGATACTGATGGATTTTATGTATTGGAAATATCTTCCTATCAATTAGATCTATCTTTGAATATTTCTTTAGATATATCAGTATTACTAAATATACAGCCAGATCATTTAGACAGGCATGGTTCTATTGAAAATTATTATAAAATTAAAAAGAAAATTTTTGAATCTAAGAAAAAGAACAGTATGGGAGTTATTGGAATTGATGATTTTTATTCAGAAAAAATATATAAAGATTTAAAAAATAAAAATAGGCTAATAGTTCCTATATCTACCAAAAAGGAAATATCCGGTGGTGTGTATGTAATTGATGGAATTATATATGATTCTAGATTTAATTATAAAATTGATATAAAAAATATACATAATTTAAGGGGCAGACATAATTGGCAAAATGCAGCAGCTGCCTATATTGTCGCTAAGAAGATCGGTTTATCTAACGATACAATAAAATCAGCTTTTATGTCATTTAAAGGTTTACCTCATAGACTAGAGCTAGTTTATAAAGACGATCAAACAGAATATATTAATGATAGTAAAGCAACTAATGTTTACGCTACTTCATATGCTTTGAAATCGTTTAAATCAATAATTTGGATATTAGGTGGAAGATCAAAGGATGAAAAAATTGATTACTTATTTCCTTACTTAAGCAGAGTTGAGCATGTATTTACTATAGGTGAGTCAGGCGAAATATTAGCTAAACAGTTGCATGGTAAAGTTAAAGTAGACTTTGTTTCATCTCTAGAAAATGCTTTTTGTAAATCCATTAATTTTATCAAAATAAGTAAACTAAAAAAATCGGTAATTCTATTTTCTCCTGCCTGTTCTTCTTTTGATCAATTTAAAAATTTTGAAGATAGAGGTGAAAAATTTAGAGATATGGTAATCAAATATGTGGGTGCTTCTCATGATTAATCTTGGGAGGACGGATAGAAGTATTATTGGTCATTGGTGGTGGACAGTGGATAGACTATTTATTTTAACTGTTTTTATTTTAATGTTTATTGGTGTTATTTTGATAATGGCTTCAAGCCCTGCTGTTGCAGATAGGATAGGTTTTGACTCTTTTCACTTTGTAAGAAGACAATTATTCTTCATCCTTCCCTCTATTTTTATAATGTTATCAGTTTCATTATTGTCCCCATTATGGATAAGAAGAATAGGAGTAACATCTTTCTGCTTATTCTTAATACTATTTATTCTCACCTTAATAATTGGTTATGAAACTAAAGGTGCACAAAGGTGGCTTCAATTTGGAAGTTTTCTTCTTCAACCGTCAGAATTCATAAAGCCAACCTTGGTAATTTTTACTGCTTGGATGCTTTCCGAAAAAATGTCTGATCGTACATTCCCAGGTTATACAATAACTATAGGAGTAAGTTTGCTTGTATTAACTATTCTTTTCCTTCAACCAGATATTGGAATGGCTATGGTTATCAGTGCTGTGATGTTTGTTCAGATGTTTATCGCAGGGCTATCAATATATTTTGTCATTTTATTTTCAATATTTGGTATGGTTATTGCTTTTTTCTCATATTTATTTTTCCCTCATGTGGCAAGTCGAGTAGATAGATTCCTTGATCCAAAAAGTGGAGACTCATATCAGGTGGATACAGCCTTAAATGCTTTTGATAATGGTGGTCTCCTTGGAACCGGTCCAGGTGAGGGTGTTGTTAAAGAGATACTTCCCGATGCTCATGCAGATTTTATATTTGCTGTTGCTGGAGAAGAATTCGGAATAATTTTAGTATTAATTATAATTATTTTATTTGCTTTTTTAGTTTTAAGAGGTTTTTCAAAAATTTTGAATGAAAATAATTCATTTATATTTCTGACTACCTCAGGAATACTTACTCAGATTGGGCTTCAAGCGGTAATCAATATGGGAGTAAACATGCGTTTATTGCCGGCAAAAGGTATGACACTGCCATTTATTAGTTATGGAGGTTCAAGTTTATTAGCCTTATCTTTTGGAATAGGAGTAGTAATCGCCCTTACGAGAAGGCGGGTAAATTTAAAGTTTTCAAAATCTATACCTGAAGGAGCTAATTAATGCAGGCAAAGACCGCAGAGTATAGAGTAATTATAGCAACAGGAGGAACTGGAGGTCATATCTTTCCTGCATTAGCTGTTGCAGATGAACTAGTTTCAATAGGTGTAAAACCTATTTTCCTGTGTGATAAACGTGGAGAAAAGTTTATAACAAGGGATTACAAAATAGATACTATGATCTTGCCAATAAAAAATTTTCATTCAATCACTATATTACAGGTAATTAAGAATATTTATTTATTATTATTGAGTATATTCAAGTCAATTTATATTCTCCTGAAGGTGAGGCCTTGTGTTGTTTTAGGTTTTGGAGGTATTGCGTCATTACCTTCTTTGCTTGTAGCAGCATATCTTCGAACTCCAACAGTAATACATGAACAAAACGCTATTGTTGGAAGGGCAAATAAATTTTTATCAAAATACGCAAAATTTCTTCTATTATCTTTTGATCAAACATCAGATATACCAGAAAAAATTTACAATCGTTCATATGTTGTTGGTAACCCAGTAAGAAGTAGTTTTATTAAAAATAAGGAATTTATGCTGCCTAAAGAAAGCGAAAAAATTCATATTTTGATTTTAGGAGGCAGTCAAGGTGCAAAGTTATTTTCTGATGTAGTTCCAAGGGTTCTTAGTCAAATCCCAAGAAATATAAAAAATAGGCTTAAAATTACTCATCAGTGCAGGGAGATGGATATTCAAAAAGTGAATAAATATTATACTGACAATTCAATCAGTCATAAAACAGAAAGTTTTATCTCTAATATATCTGAAGTTCTTAATACGGCGCATTTAGTTATCTCACGTGCAGGTGCATCAAGTTTATCAGAAATATT
>MDTA01087687.1_pt1 | contig 10727 bp, 12 predicted proteins | sample 811151 | NCBI WGS metagenome assembly MDTA01 (sample SAMN05326648, study PRJNA326480) | marine metagenome | isolation source: seawater | place: Indian Ocean: South | collected 2010 | reverse complement strand
TGCGGGAGCAGGTTCCGGTTCCGGTGCGGGAGCAGGTTCCGGTTCCGGTGCGGGAGCAGGTTCCGGTGCCGGTGCGGGAGCAGGTTCCGGTGCGGGAGCAGGTTCCGGTGCCGGGTCGTTGGGAGTGTTCAAGCTGTCCGGAGCGTCTGCCGCGAGCAGTGGCACATCAATTTTGGGAGGTGGAGGCTTGGGTTTTGGCACGGTGGTAGGAAGCTCGACGCCGAGGGTATCGAGACGATTCTGGACCATGTTCTGGCTCAGGAATGAGTTGTTATCGTTGGGGTCGTTGGCTCGCTCCAATGTTTCGCGGGCGGCTTCCAAGTTGCCAGATTTCTGCTCAAACTCGCTGATACGAATAAGCGCGAGTGGGGCCAGGTAGCCAGCCTTGGAGTCGGCAGCAACCGCGCGAAGATGCTCGAGGGCCAGTTCATCCTCTCCCTCTTCCTGAAGGTAGGAGGCGAGCAACATGCGGGCGACTGGGATGGCAGGGTGGTCCGGGGTTTCGGTGATGAAATTGCCAAGGGTCGTCTTGGCATCTTGGTTGTCGCCTTGAGCCCAGAGAGACCGGGCTAATTCGAGCTGAGCGGTTCCTGCCGCAGCAGTTCCGGGGAATTCCTTAACGACGTTGCGGAAGTCACCTTGGTTCTTGGCCGAGACGAGCGCTTCGCCGGCCTTGACCTCCTTTGCTTCCTTGAGGCCTTTGTTGACGATGTAAAAGCCAACCCCCAGGACGACCAGCGACAGGAGGATGAGCAGTTTCTTCAGGTGAGCCTCGAGAAACTTGTCGACCTTGGAAGGCCCCTGTTCGATTTCGCCGAGTGGGGCGGGATGATCCGATCCTTCCGGCGTCCCAGCGGGCGTCGAAGTTTCCGGGTGTTCTGGCTTTTGTTTTTCGGCCATGGGTCAGCGGGGCAGTCTGGGTAGCGCGGGAGGCGCGGTGAATCAAGCCCTTGTGAAGGATTTCAGGGTTGCCGGGGCGGTGCATGGGGTTAGGTTCGCCCCGAAGATGGCCCAGATGCTCTATTTCGTGGCTGGAGAACACAGCGGCGATACCCGTGGGGCCGAATTGATCGAATTCCTGCGGGCGTCACGCCCCGACTGGCAATTTCGCGGCCTGGGAGGGCCAAAGATGCGTAGTCTGGCGGGGGACGGAATGGTCGACTGGGTAGAAGATGCTGCGGTTTTAGGCTTCTGGGAGGTTCTCAAGCGTTATTCGTGGTTCAAGGCGCGTTTTGAGGAAACCCGTCGGGAAATTGAGGAACTCAGGCCCGATGCCGTGATCTTCATTGATTATCCGGGTTTTAACATGCGACTGGCCCGGGCGCTGTATGAGGCGGATGTCCCCACGCGGTTGATAAGCTATATCAGTCCTCAGGTCTGGGCCTGGAACAAGGGCCGGATCCAGGGAATCGCTGAGCGGCTCGACCTGATGCTATGCCTTTTCCCTTTTGAGAAGAAGATCTTTGAGAGTGCAGGACTACCCACCGTTTGCATGGGGCACCCGATCGTAGACCATCTTGAGGATGCCCGCATTGACTGTGGGAGGGAGGAGGACCTGGTGGGGCTTTTCCCCGGGAGCCGTAGGAATGAAGTCTCCCGGCTCTTCCCCACCATGCTTGAGGCCGTTTCTCATCTTCATGAGCGCTTTCCCCGGTGGAGATTTAAAGCTTCGGCTGCTTCCAGCTCTCTGAAAGGGGAGATGCAATCCATTCTTGATGCCTACCCTGGCAAGCAGCTTCCCCTGGTTATCGAGGAGGGACGCAGTCATGAGCTGATGCAGCGGGCCAGGGCTGGGGTGGTGGCGAGTGGAACCGCGACTCTGGAAGCTTCCTTCTACGGATTGCCCTACTGTCTGATTTACAAGGTCGCCTGGCCGACCTATCTGGCTGGTCGCTTACTGGTCGATATCGAGTATCTGGGGCTGGCCAACATTCTGGCCGGCCGGAGGATCGTGCACGAGTTCATCCAGCACGAGGCGAACGTGGTGAATATCTCTGCCTTCCTGGCGAGCGTTATGACGGACCAACGGCGATGGAGGGAGCTGGAACGCGATCTGCTGGAAGCGTCTGCCAAGCTGGGAACCGGAGGGGCGGCCGAGATTGCGGCTGGGGCGATTGTGGAACTACTGGAGCGAAAAGATGGCCACTGATTATGGAGACGGGCTTCCCGAGGAGCCCAAGAAGCCGAACCCGGCATGGAAGATCGCGATGGTGGGAGCTCCTGCCTTCCTTCTCCTGTCGACCGGCTGGGCTCTCTGGATCTGGTGGAAGGAGTCTCAGGATGATTCCGTCGATCCACGCCTTGCGCTGGCCTCCGTAGCGGCGGAGGTAGTGGAGCTCGAGGACAGCCTGCACAAGCTTTCGAGTGTCCTGGGCCCCCGTGACTGGGAGTCAGCAGAGGGACGCATCAACATGCGCCGGGCCATTGCCCTGATCGATGGAACCCTCAGCCCGCGCAACTATGGGTTTGTTGTCCGAAGGGGTGAGCGCTTGTCGTATGAGGGCGAGCCGTGGCCTACGGTCTGGGTCGATCTGGTGGGAGGTGGTGATCCAGAGCGGGTAGTATTGGTCAATGCCGCCTACGATGGTAGCGATGCGGAGATCGCCCTGGTTCTTGCGGTGGCACGGGATCTCAGGGATGAGCAATTTCACTGCACGGTCCGCTTCGTCTTCCACCCCTCAAGGCTCTATTCTGGTCCGGGAAAGGAGAAGGTCCTTTCAGATATCCTGGGCGATAAGGAGACCCTTGGCGCTACTTTGGCCCCCGAGTTGCCCGGTGGTGAGAGCCAGTCCTCAGTCCGTGGAGCTTGGAATGGCGCGGAACTCAAGCCTCTGGCAGATGCCTTTGCCGAGCGGGTGCGGGACAGTGCCGAGGCCCTGTGAGACCCGGCTTTCTGACTGAGAATTGCCTTGATGCGGAGGAGGTCCCCGCGTATTTCTCCCGCCCCGAGGACTAAACAAGGGGCATTAGCTCAGTTGGTAGAGCGCTTCAATGGCATTGAAGAGGTCAACGGTTCGACTCCGTTATGCTCCAGTCTTCGCCCGTTCGGGAGGAGGGGACGGGAAAGCAGCGAAAGGATCGACTTCGGCCGGCCGGGCTTACCCGCTCAACGGAAATCAGGGAAATCGCAACCTTGCCTTTTCTTTCTCGCCCAGTTTTTTGACACCACTCCTCAGATAAAATCACCCATGCCTGTTGAAGGACAAGATCTTGCCGTGGCCTGCGCCAGGGCTGCCGAGGAGATTCTCGCGGAAGATATCAAGATCCTCGATCTGCAGGGAATTTCCTCCCTGACAGATTTCATGGTGATTTGCTCCGGTAATTCCATGCCACACCTCAAGGCAATCCTGCGGGAGGTGGAAGCGAAGGTGCATGGGTTTACGGAAGCCAAGCCCCTCTACACCGAAGGGAGGGCTGACAGTCGCTGGGTGGTTCTCGATTATGTCGATGTCATGGTTCACATCATGCATGGAGAAATGCGGAAGCTTTACGCTCTGGAAGATCTCTGGGGAGATGCGAGCATGATTCAGTGGGAATCCTGAGGTCCGTCCGTCAGGTCGTAAATGTGCCCTTCCCGGGATTTGAATTTGAAATCTTTGAGGGGGAGCGGGATGGTGCGTCCCGTGCGCATTGAACTGCTGACCACCGGAACAGAGCTTCTTCTCGGGACCACTCAGAATACCCATGGGGCCTGGATCGGGCAGCGCCTCCTGCGAATGGGTCTGCGGATCTCCCGGCAGGTCACCGTGCCGGATGGACAGGCTGTAGGCGATGCCATGGAAGCAGGTCTTGCAGAGGGAGAGGCTCTCATTGTGACGGGTGGGCTTGGCCCAACCAGTGACGATCTTACCCGGGAAAGCCTGGCGGAAGTGCTCGGACTTGAAATGATTGAGGATGAGGCAGCCATGCGGACGATCGAGGAGTTCTTTGCGAGTCGCCAGAGAGAGATGGCTCCGGCCAACCGCAAGCAGGCCCAAGCCCCGGTGGGGGCGGACATACTCGCAAATCCGAATGGAACGGCCCCGGGGCTTTATCTTCCTCCGAGGTTGAGTGGTTCATTTAACTGTGCGGTGTTTCTTCTCCCCGGTCCCCCACGTGAGCTCTATCCGATGTTTGAGGCGGAGGTTGTGCCCCGGCTGCGGGCTCTCAGTGGAATAGAAGATGTACCTGATTTCCTTGAGCTGAAGTTCGCGGGGGTTGGAGAGAGTGATTTCCACCAGGGAGTTGATGAACAGCTGGAAGTCATCGACGGGTTGGAGCATGGCTATTGTGCCAGGCCCGGAGAAGTTGACCTGCGGTTGATGGGTTCTCCGTGTGCCGTACTGGAGGCCCGCAGGCTCGTGGAGAAATCGTTCGGGCAGGAACTAGTAAGTGATGATGGCTCAGTTCTTGAGGAAGTGGTTGTGCGTAAACTTATGGATCAGGGGAAGACTCTGGCGATTGCAGAGAGTTGCACGGGGGGGCTTATAGCCTCCCGGATCACTGATGTCCCGGGCTCCTCTGAAGTGTTTCATTATGGATTTGTAACCTATGCCAATCAGTCCAAGCGGGATCTTATCGGGGTAATTGGTGAAGATATCTCGGAGCACGGGGCGGTTAGCGAACCGGTGGTGTGCCAGATGGCTGAGGGTGCCCTTCAGAGAGGAGATGCGGACCTTGCAGTTGCAGTGACCGGGATTGCGGGGCCTGCAGGAGGGAATAAGGAGAAGCCGGTGGGTACGGTTTTTCTCGGCATTGCAGAAAGGGGCAGGGAGACCAGAGCGCTGAAGCAGTTTCATCCCTGGGGGCGTGATGTCTTCAAACGTCAGGTCAGCCAGTCTGCCTTGAACCTGGTCCGCTTGGCACTGGGAGGATAGCCCTGTTACCTGCGATATCTGCGAACTTCGAATTCCGGATAACTTTCGACCAGTTCGTAGCCGCGGAACTGCTCCTCGAATTCCGGAAAGAAGGTGTCGCCCCGGTGGCTGCCGTAGACCCACGAGACCAGGAGTTCATCGAGGATCGGAAGAAAAAGAGAGTAGATTTCCGCTCCCCCCATGATGAACACGTTCGGTTCCTCAAGCTGAAGGGAAGCGAGTTCATCGGGATCGTGGATAACCTCCACCCCCTCTGTTGACCATGCGTGGTCACGAGTGAGAACAATATTCTGCCGGGCGGGAAGGGGCTTTCCGATCGAATCGAAGGTCTTACGGCCCATTACTACCGGATGACCACTGGTAGCACGTTTGAAAAACCTGAGATCCTCCGGCAAGTGCCAGGGCAGCCGGTTATCGCGACCGATGACCCGCTCCGGGGTCATGGCGACGATGGCGGTGAGAGTCATACTGAGACCTCCGCCTTGATATGAGGATGAGGATCGTAGTTCTCGAGGGTGAAGTCCTCAAAGGAGAAGTCGTCGATCCCGCGCACCTCCGGATTGATCCGCATTCTCGGAAGGGGGCGTGGTTCCCGGGTCAGCTGCAATTCTGCCTGCTCGATGTGATTGGAGTAGAGGTGCAGGTCCCCGAAGGAGTGGATGAAGTCACGCGGTTCGTAGTCGAGCACCTGTGCGATCATCATCGTAAACAGGGAGTAGCTTGCGATATTGAAAGGGACTCCAAGAAAGAGATCCGCGCTGCGCTGGTAGAGCTGGCATGAGAGCCCGGGACGTCCGTCCCGGGCGGCGTGGACGTAGAACTGAAAGAGCAGATGACAGGGCGGAAGGGCCATCTGGTCGACCTTGCCGACATTCCATGCAGAGACGATGTGGCGGCGGGAGTGGGGCTTGTTACCCAGATCGTCAATGAGGCGTGCGATCTGGTCGATGGCTTTCCCCTCACCGGTTTCCCAAGCCCTCCATTGCTGTCCGTAGACCGGCCCAAGATCACCGTTTTCGTCAGCCCATTCGTCCCATATCCGTACCTTGTTCTCCTGCAGGTATCGAATATTGGTATCCCCCATCAGAAACCAGAGCAGTTCATGGATGATGGATCGAAGATGAAGTTTCTTGGTGGTAAGGCAGGGAAATCCCTCGCGCAGGTCATAGCGGACTTGTCTCCCGAAAACCGAGCGGGTTCCGGTGCCAGTGCGGTCAGCGCGCTCTTCGCCGTTTTCGAGAACATCGCGGAGCAGATCCAAGTATTGCCGCACGCTGTTCTTTAACCATGAATGGGACGAAAGACGCTAAAAAAATCAGGATGGGAATAACTTTGGGAACCACCCCATGGGAGCAACCCTTGATCGGCTGAGGCTAATGGTCATCGCCGCGAGGTTTTCTTCGGAGCTCCTTTTTCTGCCCGTGTTGCCTCTTCAGGCCCACCTCACGCTGTCTCTGCCTCCGGGAACGCCGGCGTTTCTGCCGACGGATTTTCTCAATGCGTTGCTGGCGCTCGGATTTGCGGCCCTGGGCAAGCTCCTCGAGGCGTTCGCAAAGCTCCCGGCGGGCGATGAAGCGGTTCATCTCGCGTGAGCGCTGGGCCTGGCACTTGATTTCGATTCCGCTGGGCTGATGCTGGAGATAGACGCAGGAGCTTGTCTTGTTGATTTTCTGGCCCCCGTGCCCGGTTCCCCTGATGAAACGCTCGATTAGATCGTCCTCCAGAATGCCGAGATCCACCATGCGCCGTTTCAGGGCCGCACGCTTGTCCTGTCCGATCATGAAGCAGCCGGTGCAGGAATCGTGGTTCGTTCCGTAGCGTGGCAGTGCAAAATATAGTCGGAGACGGATTTCCTTATCTCGCCCGCAACGTCGGCACGTTGCGTTGCAAATGGGGGAACAAACCAGGGGTAGGATCCGATCACGTCGGAAGTTACCGCGATCTCCCCGTCACAGTTTCCGGTACCACATCCTATGCCGATGGTGGGAATTCCGGTATGACAGCTTACCTCTTTAGCAACAGTGGGAACGACGCTTTCAAGGACGACCGCGAAGCAACCAGCTGTCTCAAGGGCGACCGCGCCTTGGAGAAGGCATGAGGCTTCTGCGCTGGACTTTCCCTTGGTTCTGTAGCCGCCCTCTTCCCTGACCTGTTGCGGGAGCATTCCCAGATGGCCAAGGACGGGGATACCCTCCCTTATTATAGCAGCGACGTTTTCAGCCTGTTCCGTTCCTCCCTCCAGTTTGACCGCTTCCGCACCAGCCTTGACCAGGGTATGGGCGTTCTGGACCGCCTCGGTTTCATTATCGTAAGAGTTGATGGGAAGATCGGCCACGAGCAGGGCTTTGCGGCAACCACGGGCTGCGGCGGACACATGATGGATCATGTGCTCCATGGTTACATGGGTGGTATCGGGAAATCCAAGCACCACCATGCCAAGAGAGTCTCCGACAAGAATGAGGTCGGTGCCAGCTTCGTCAAGAAGGCGAGCGGTGGGGTAGTCCCAGGCAGTGAGCGCAGCAATTTGTGGCCCTTCCTCCTTTCGTGCCCGGATCGCGGAACACTTGTCGCTGACATTCACATACACGTGATAACAGCTCTTCGAGTGGATGCGAGTCCGGGAGGGCAAAAAGATATCCGGATTCTGGTATTCTTCGTATCAGCCATCGGGCTTTCCCCTCAGAACAGCAGAAACAGATGAGCAGGGGTAGATCACCCCGGCTACCACATGGCTTGAACGAGAACCGGTTCAGCTTCCCCGGAGTCAAGGTGACTGAGATGCTCGCTGATGGTGACGGTATCTCCTGGCAGGGTCAGAAGGGGACGGATATCGGCAAGAGGTTGCAGGACGAATCGCCGATCGACCATTCGCGGATGGGGAATGACGAGAATGCCGGCATCGATGACGTATTCACCGTAGTAGAGGATATCGATATCGATGATGCGGGGGGCATTGGGGGGACTGCCCGGCTGACGTCCGAGGTGGAGCTCGAAACCCTGCGTATTCTCGAGGAGTTCGGCAGGTGTTCCGATGTAGTCGATCTCGATCACGGTGTTGAAGAAATCCGGGGAGTCTTCCGGGCAGTTCACCGGTTCGCTCTGGTAGATGGGAGCCTGCTCGAAATCGGTTCCCTCGGGGGAAAGGTTCCGGATAAGTTCGCGGGCCGCACGCAGGTTGACAATACGGTCGCCGAGGTTCGACCCCAGCGCTATTCCTACCCGAGCTGCCATTTCAAGATGCTACTGCTGCAGTTTTCATGCCGGGTTTGGGCAGACATGGTAAAACAGGATTCTACGGTGAACTGGAGCTCCCTACCTGAGGCCCAGGACGTCCTGCATGTCGTAAAGGCCAGGCTCCCTGTCCCGGAGCCAGAGGGCGGCCCGTAGGGCGCCTGAAGCAAAGGTCATCCGGCTTGAAGCCTTGTGAGTCAGCTCCACACGTTCTCCGTCTGCAGCAAACATTACGGTGTGATCGCCCACGACATCCCCGCCTCGCAGGGAGTGCATGCCGATTTGCTGGGTTGGACGTTCGCCAGTGATCCCGACGCGTCCATGGACGACATCATCCTGATAGGAGGTCCCGGTTTCCTCGTTGAGAATCTCAAGGAGGCGGCGGGCAGTTCCCGAGGGAGCATCAATCTTATGGCGATGATGCATTTCGGTAACCTCAATGTCGAAGCGTTCGTTATCAAGGACCTGAGCCGCATGCCGGGTGAGCCAGAAGAGGGTATTGACTCCAATGGAGAAGTTGGGAGCGAGGACAATGGGAATTTTTTCTGATGCTTTGCTGATGGCTGCCCGCTCGCTCTCGTCATGCCCGGTTGTGCCGATGACAAGGGCTGTGTTGGTAGCGGTGGCGTCTTCGAGCAACTGGGAGGTGAAGGAGTGGATGGTAAAATCAATTACGGCTCCCGCTCCCTCCAGGAGGGGAGTCAGTTCCTCGCCCGTGTCATGCGTTCCATGAATGGTGGCATCCGGGTGGGCCTCCACGGCTTCAGCTACGGAGAGGCCCATGCGCCCTGAGCGTCCGGTAATAACGATGTTCATGATGATGGCGGGGAACCGGCTACAGGAGATCGAAATCGCTGAGCACTGCTTTCAGGGTTTCAGTTTTATCCTCGGTGAGACCGACAAGAGGAAGGCGGAACTCGGAAGTGCACCGGCCGCAGAGGGCAAGGGCGCTCTTGATGGGGATTGGATTGGTGTCAAGAGTCATGAGCACACTGAGGAGCGGATAGTAGTGTTTCTGAATCTCAAGGGCTTCATCGAAGGACCCCTCGAGAGCGGCTTTGATCTGGCGGGAGATCACCCCGGGGATCAGGTTGGCGGCTACGGAAACAACCCCGGCAGCTCCCACCGACATGAAGGGTACGGTGAGAGGGTCATCCCCGGAAAGAACCGTAAAGTCTGCCGGGACCGCCTGGACGAGCTTGTTGACCCGGTCAGATGAACCTCCTGCTTCCTTGATACTGACTACGGTTTCACAATCGTTGGCCAGGCGCGCCACCGTTTCCACGTCGATCTGGATGACGCTGCGCCCGGGAACCGAGTAGAGCATGAGGGGAAGGGATGAAGCTTCCGCTATCGCCTTGAAGTGCTGATAGAGCCCTTCCTGGGAGGGCTTGTTGTAATAGGGACAGACCTGGAGCGAGCCATCTACTCCGGCCTTCTCGGCTTCCCTGGTAAGATAAATGGCTTCGCTGGTGGAATTGGCGCCTGTCCCGGCCACTACCTTGAGGCGTCCTGCGGAAAACTGCACCGCGTGCCTGATGATCTCGATATGTTCGCTGGCATCGACGGTGGGAGATTCGCCGGTGGTACCAACCGGAACAATTCCATCAATACCCTCCTCTGCCTGATGATTGATCAGGGCCTCGAACGCCTCGTAATCCACCTGTCCTTCACGAAAAGGGGTTACCAGAGCGGTATAACTGCCTGTGAACATGGGAGGAGAGTAGTGGGGAGCGATGCGGTCACTAGCAAGGGCAAAAATACGTTGTGGTCACAGCGTGATCTCGCCTTCGAAGACAAACTCGGCTGGTCCCGTGAGGGTGACCTCCCGGAAGCCTGATTCGGCGTTCCCCTTAAATCCGATCTTCAGGGTTTCCCCACCCCGGACGTCCACTTTGACCGGGGAGGGAACTCCATGGAGGAGGTGATATACAATGGCGCAGGCCACCATCCCCGTCCCGCAGGCGAGGGTTTCCCCTTCTACGCCCCGTTCGTAGGTTCGGATCGCGATATGTCCGGGTGCTGTCTCCTTTACAAAGTTGGCGTTTGTTCCCTGGGGGAAATGGTCGTGGTAGCGGATGGCTGCCCCGATCCTCTTCACATCGCAATTGACGAGGTCATCAACAAAGGCGAGGGCGTGGGGCACTCCGGTATTGAGAGCGTGAACGGGGGTTTCCAGCCCTTCGATTGATATCCCGCAATCCAGTTCGAGGGCAAAAGGGTCTGACATGGTGACCTCCACGTCCTCGCCTACAAGTCGGGAGGTAAGTTCGCCAGCGATGGTTTCGAAGCTGAGCTCTTCCTGGTTGCCGGCAAGTAATCGAGCGGTGTAGCGCCCGAAACAGCGAGCTCCGTTGCCGCACATTTCAGCTTCACCCCCGTCGGAGTTATAGTAGCGGAACCTGAAATCAGCCTTACCCTCGGCAGGTTCTACGGCCAGCAGGCCATCTGCGCCCACTCCGCGGTGGCGATCGCAGATTCTCGCGATCTGCTCACTGCTGAGCTGGATAGACAGGTCACGATTGTCGATCATGACGAAGTCGTTTCCAGCTCCGTTCATCTTGGTGAAGGGAAGACGCATGGCGTGCCGGATTTGAGATGAAGGCGATACTTTCGTTGTGCGTAAAGGTCAAGTTTGGG
>MDTA01181790.1_pt1 | contig 10729 bp, 10 predicted proteins | sample 811151 | NCBI WGS metagenome assembly MDTA01 (sample SAMN05326648, study PRJNA326480) | marine metagenome | isolation source: seawater | place: Indian Ocean: South | collected 2010 | reverse complement strand
CCATTTTTCCAGTTTGTCTTGCAAAATTTCCTGAACATGACATGACGTGTTCACATTCAATATTTCCTTTATCAGTTTCAACTACCCATCCAGTTTTGATTTGTTTGATACCTGTAACATTTGTGTTTCTATAAATTTCTGCACCTCGGTTTCTTGCACCAGTCGCTAATGCTTGAGTCAAATCAGCAGGTTGTATGTATCCATCTTCCGGATGTTGTATCGCTCCAATTAAATCTGAAGTATTACAAAGAGGCCAAATTTCTTTAACTTGATCAGGCGTTAAAAATTTAACATCAACACCAATAGTCTGAGCAACTCCTGCATATTGATGATATTCATCCATTCTATCTTTTGTGCTTGCAAGACGTATGTTAGATACTACACTGAAACCAACATTTTTTCCTGTTTCTTCCTCAAGAGTTTTATAAAGATTAACTGCATATTTGTGTAACTGACCAACTGAATAACTCATGTTAAACAATGGCAATAATCCAGCAGCGTGCCAAGTAGATCCTGAAGTAAGTTCTTTTCTTTCAACTAAAACTACATCTGACCAACCTTTTTTTGCTAAGTGGTAAAGTGCGCTTACTCCAACTACACCACCACCAACTACAACAACTTTAGCTTTAGATTTCATAAAGAGATTTCTACTAAATTTTAGGATTTAACGAAACAAAATTTTCATTTTAATAAACAAAAACCTATATTGACGCAGATAGTTTTATATCGAAGATCCCATATCTACAGGTTGTGAAACTGCTGTCGTTAGCCAACAATTTTTTAATAATCCTTCTTGAAGGTATTTTTCTACTTGCCACTTAAATTTAAAATATTTCTTATTTTGATCTAAAATGATCACTTCATATGTCGCAGTATTATCAGATCTATAAACTTCTCTTATTTCATGCTGAACATGGTTTAATAACATTGAAAAAGAATCGCTTTTTAGCATGTCTTTAAATTTTTCTATTGGGCCTGTATATCTTTGATTATTTGGATGTGCAAATAACCAAGTTTGATCTATACCATTGTCTTTAATTGGCTTGTCATTATTTTGAAGACTTTTTAATTGAATTTTGACCACTTGAATTGGTTCAATGCTAATATTTGGTTTAATTATATCAGCTAAAGAATAATTAAAGATAAAAGTTAAAAACAAACCAATAAAAAATAATCTTAAATTATACATTTTTGTTAAATACATTTTATAAAAATAATTATATCATTATAGAGATAATTTAATTATTTTAAGAATTATGAAAATAGGATTTATTGGCCTAGGTAATGTTGGTGGAAAATTAGCTAATAGCTTGATAAGGAATGGTTTTGATTTAACAGTTAATGATATTGATGAAAAACTATTAAATAAATTTAAAAAAAAAGGTATTAAAGTCTCGAATTCTCTTAAAAATATAGCTCAAGATAACGATTTAATAATAACTTGTTTACCATCTCCTGAAGTTTCCGCTCGTGTAATGGAGACCAAAGGTGGAATTTTGGAGGGAATGTCTAATAATAAAATATGGTTAGAAATGAGTACAACTGATGAGTCTGAAGTAAAAAGAATTGGTAAATTAGTTTCAGATAGAAAAGGTATACCTTTAGATTGTCCTGTTAGTGGTGGGTGTCATAGAGCGGCTACTGGAAATATTTCTATCTTTGTTGGCGGTAATAGAGAAACATTTGAAAAAATTTTACCTATATTAAAATCCATGGGAAGAAAGATCTTACATACTGGTGAATTAGGAACGGCTTCAGTCCTAAAAGTAATAACTAATTACCTTGCTTCAGTTCATCTGGCGGCACTAGGAGAGGCTTGGACTGTTGCAAAAAAATCTAAACTTGATTTAAATAAAGCTTTCAAAGGAATTGCTGTATCTTCGGGAAACTCTTTTGTTCATGAAACTGAGAGTCAAGTTATTTTAAATGGTTCTTATAATATTAATTTTACTATGGATTTAGTAGAAAAAGATATGAAATTGTTTGACGATCTTTCTAAAAAGCTTGATGCACCTTTAGAAATTTCTCCTTTTGTTTTGAAAATATTTAAAGATGCTAGTAAAAAATTTGGAAGTAGAGCATGGTCATCTATGGTGGTCAAAAGATTAGAAGATAAATTTAATATTAACTTTAGGGCGCCAGGCTTTCCAGAAGAACTAGTAGATAATGAAAAAGAAGAAAATGGTTACGAAATTTAATAAAAAAAATGTTAGATAAAAGAAAATTTTATATAAATGGTCAATGGGTTGATCCAAAAACTAAAAAAGATTTCGATGTAATAAATCCTTCAACAGAAGAATCTTTTGCTGTTATTTCATTAGGAACGAAGGCAGATGTTGATATAGCTGTAAAATCAGCTGAATTTGCTTTTCAAACTTGGAAAGAAACATCAAAAAAAGATAGATTAGAGTTGATAGAAAATTTGTTAAAAATATATAAAAAGAGATCTTCAGAAATGGCAGATGCTATTTCAAAAGAAATGGGAGCACCAATGGACTGGGCAAAAGATGTACAGACTGCATCTGGTGAAGCTCATATTGTAGATTTTATAAAAAGACTAAAACAATTTAATTTTGAAGAGCAATTTGATTCCAAATCAAATAACTATATATGTTATGAACCCATAGGTGTATGTGGATTAATTACTCCATGGAACTGGCCAATCAACCAAATAACACTTAAAGTTATACCTGCTTTTGCAACTGGTTGTACAATGATATTGAAACCCTCTGAAATTGCACCTTTGTCAGGAATGTTATTTGCCGATATGATCCACGAGGCTAATTTTCCAAAGGGAGTATTTAATTTAATTAATGGTGATGGAGAAGGTGTTGGAACTTCGATCTCAACACATCCGGATATTGATATGATTTCTTTTACTGGTTCTACAAGAGCTGGAAGGCTTATTTCTAAAAATGCATCAGAAACAATTAAAAGAGTTTGTCTAGAATTGGGTGGAAAAGGAGGTAATATAGTTTTTGCTGACTCTTATCCAAATGCAGTGAGGGACGGTATAAGAAATGTAATGAGTAATTCAGGTCAGTCATGTGATGCTCCTACAAGAATGTTGGTTGAAAAATCAATTTATGAAAGGGCTGTTAAAGAGGCAGTTGATGAAGCAAATAAAATTAAAGTAGACCAGGCTAATAAAAAAGGTGATCACATAGGTCCCGTAGTTTCTAAAGTTCAGTATGATAAAATTATTAATATAATTAATAATGGAATTAAAGAAGGAGCAAATTTAGCAGCTGGTGGATCAGATCGACCTAAAGATTTAAACAAAGGATATTTTATTAAACCTACTATTTTTACTGATGTTAATAATGATATGAATTTAGCAAAACAAGAAATATTTGGTCCAGTATTATCAATTATACCATTTGAAAGTGAAGAAGAAGCAATAAACATTGTTAATGATACGTCGTATGGGTTGGGAAACTATTTACAAACTGAAAACAAAGATAAAGCTCATCGAGTTGCAAAAAAATTAAGGTCTGGTTGTGTGTATATTAATGGAAAAGCAGCTGACTCTGGAACACCTTTTGGAGGTTATAGACAATCAGGAAATGGTCGTGAAGGTGGTGTTTGGGGCTTAGAGGAATTTTTAGAAGTTAAAAACGTCACTGGATGGAATTAGTTTTGTTTTTTAAATACTGTAGTCTACCTATTATTTCATCTCTATCCATATAATAACCTTGTAAATGTCTATGACCTGAATTTGGATTGAATTCTGTTCTACCATGTAAAAGTCTTCTATTATTAAACGAGAATATATCACCAGGTTCTAACCTAAATTTTATTTGGAACTTATCGTCATGTAAAAGGTTTCCAAACCTATGGTGAGCCTTATAAACACTGTCCATTAAGTCAGGGTGACAGTCTAATGCATCCATAGTTGCAACACTGAATCTTATATCGTTATAATCCTCATCTTTTGTTAATGATATAGCTGGTGCATAGTAACTTCTAATAGACTCTTGGGTGTAATCCATGTCCCTAAATTTAAGGTGAACATTTACTAAAGTATTGAATATATCTTTTTCATTTTTACGTAAATAATCAGCAACTGCAAATCCATCAACCGCTGATGACTCTCCACCTTCAGCTGAGTTAATTAAGCAGTGTAAAAATTGATAACCAGGTGGTGTTTCAAACCATGGTAAATCCATATGATTTCTCAAGGCATGAGCTGTATATGCAGAATTATTTGGTTTTGGAATATTAATTACTTCAAAAGGTGTATTAAAAAAAGTCTCTCTTGTGTGACTTATTCTATTTAAAATTTTAAAACCAGATTTTTTTTCAGTTGGTGCATTTTTGACAATAGCAATACCTTTGTGATGTAAAAGTTCCAGCCACTTTATTAAACCCTCTTCACTATTAATAATTTCATCATGTTCTATTTCTATTAATTTTAATTCATTTTGCATTGAATTATCCCATAATTTATATGGAGATTCATATTTTAAATTATTTTTTATTGTATAACAGTTATCTCTGAGCCATTTTTGTTCATAATAACTTATATGATCACCTTCGCTCCATTCAATTTCTAATTGACCATTATTATTAATTAAATATTTTTTTGGACTTATTTTATTTGAAATTTTAAGAATATTAAACATTCTATGTCTTGAATCTTTATCATGAGCTGTAGGACAATTGTCTCTTAACCACATATAGTTAAATTTACTTCTTTTACCATCGTTCCATTCTACTTCTAGATTTGTACTATTTTTATTAATACTTTTTATTTTAAAATTATTTTTCATTATGTTTTATAGTTAGATTGTTCTCTATCTAACTTTCTTAATAATGCGGCCCACTCAGTTTTGCCATCATAATTATAATCATCCGATTTATTCATATTTTCCCAAAAATAAGCTACTTTTTGTTTATCAATCTCATGTTTTTTTAGTCCCATAGAAAGATTTTTAACCTGTACTGCGCAAGCTTGCTCTAAATAATATGCTCTAAAAAAAGCTTCTGAAGCAGTTTTTCCTAAAGTGTAATATCCATGATTTCTTGTAATTAAAATATCATGTCTTTTAATAAGAGAAACAAATTTGTTACCGTAATCTTTATCCTCAACAAATTCATAATCAACATATCCTATAAGATGATTTAGATAAACAGCGGCTTGAGATAGATACATTAATCCTTCTTTAGTTCCTCCAACCGCCATTACATCTTCTGCATGACCATGAACATAAAAATTAACATCTTCTCTTGCGTTAAAAATCCATTGCGCAAGGTTTATACAGCCATCATTTAACCATGGACCGCTTGAGTCTACAGATTGACCATTCTTATCTATTTTTACTAATGAGGATGCTGTAATTTCTTCATAAAACATTCCGTAAGGATGAACAAAAGAACAATCTCTGTTTTCTTTAGATCTTGCTCCAGCACACTGATTTGCAAGATCAGTCATGTTGTAAATATTTAGAATTCTGTACAAGGCTGCAAGTTCACGTCTGACTTCTTTATCACTATTGTCCATAATAATTTAAGTATTATTAAAAAAATAAATTTTATAAATTATAAATTTAAAAAATATATACAATAATTCAATTGATAGTTGAATGATTAACTTAAAAGTTTTGCATGGTTTTACATCACCTGTTAAGAATAAGTGATTAAAAATGTCAAAAATTGAGATTAATAACGTTTATAAAATTTTTGGAAACAATCCAAAATCAATTGTTCCAATGGTTAAAAATGGATTAACTAAAGAAGAGATTTTGGAAAAAACCGGACATACTGTAGGTCTAGATAATGTTTCTCTAAAAATTGAAGAGGGAGAAACCTTCGTTTGTATGGGTTTATCTGGTTCAGGTAAATCAACTCTTATTAGACATTTAAATAGACTTATAGATCCAACAGAAGGAGAAATCTTTGTGGAAGGAACAAATGTATTATCATTAAATAAAGATAAGCTAATTGAATTTAGACGCCACAAAATGAGTATGGTGTTCCAAAGATTTGGTTTATTTCCACATAAAACAGTAATTCAAAATGTTGGTTATGGATTAGAAATGCAGGGTAAAACGCTTGATGAGAGAAATAAAATATCCATGGAAAAAATAGAGTCTGTTGGTTTAAGTGGTTTTGAAAATCAATATCCAAGTCAACTATCAGGTGGAATGCAACAAAGAGTCGGTTTAGCTAGAGCTCTGGCTACTGACACTGATATAATGTTGATGGACGAAGCATTTAGTGCTTTAGATCCATTAATTAGAAGCGATATGCAAAAACAATTGATTGATTTGCAATCAAAGTTAAAAAAAACAATAGTTTTTATTACACATGATTTAGATGAATCTTTAAGATTAGGTGATCATATAGGAATCTTAAATGCTGGCAAACTTGTTCAAGTTGGAACTCCAGTTGACATAGTTATGAATCCAGCAGATGAGTACGTGGAAGCATTCGTTAAAGACGTAAATAGAGCAAAAGTTATTAAAGCTAAAGTAATTATGACACCTGCAAATAAATCAAATAATATTGAAAAATCTAATCTTATTAAAGTCAAGGAGGATCAATTTATTGAGGAGTTTTTGCCAAGTGTAGTTTGTAATAATTCAAATTGTGAAGTTATTGACAGTAAAGGAGATGTGAAAGGTTATATTACAAATAAAGAATTGCAAAATTGTTTATCTAAGTCTTAGTTATTAGAGTGAATTAATCAAATCTGGAGCGATTTTTTTAGATTTTGCCATAAACTTGATTTTTTTTATATCTTCAATATTAGATTTATCATTTCCTACTACAACAAAACCAATCATTCCCATTGATTTATGAGGTGTACACCAATAAGCATAAATTCCAGGCACTTTGAATGTATACTCAACATCAACATTCATTTTTGATTTAAATTTCTCTACACCTTGAGGAACTCCTCCTTTAATAAATTGTACGTTATGACCTTTGTCAGTTGCTTTCCATAAAACAGTTTGGCCTACATCGACTCTTGCAACTTTCTTAGAGTATACCATCATTTCTTTACCTAATTTATTAAGCATTTCAATTTCTACATCGGCTGCGTTAGCGCTTGATAAATTAAAGATGAAAAGAAAACTTAGTATTAATAGTTTATTCAATTTCATATAATATGTTTAGTAGTATAATTCACGATGGTTATATGTTTATTTATTATAAATTATCAAGTGCAACATATGTACCAAGTTGTCACGCTTTAAAAAAAAATTTTATGAAATTGTCTCTAATATTGTCGCAATACCCATTCCAAGACCAATGCACTGAGTTGAAATAGCATATTTTTTATTTTCTCTTCTCAAAAGTTGAGCTGCTTTACCTGTAATCCTCGCTCCTGTTGCGCCTAGAGGATGTCCAAGTGCAATTGCCCCACCATCTAAATTCACTTTTTTGATATCAATGTTTAGATCCTTAATGCATGCTAATGATTGGGAAGCAAATGCCTCGTTTAATTCTATAATATCTATATCTTTCATTGACAAATTTGCTCTCTTTAATGCCTTTTGAGTGGCTCCTATCGGCCCTAAACCCATAAAGTCAGGGTCACAACCATCCACAGATGTAGAAACTATTCTAGCCAAAATATCTAAATTATTATTTTTTGCAAATTGTTCGTCACAAACTAATGTTGCCGCTGCTCCGTCTGTTAGAGGTGAAGAAGTTCCTGCTGTAACTGTGCCTTTTTCATCAAAAGCTAATTTTAATTTATCTAAAGTTTGTTGGTCAGTATTTGGTCTAATAGCCCCATCTATTGAACAACCATTTATTGAAAATATTTCTTCTTTGAATTTACCTTGATTGCTTGCATTATTGGCTTTTGCATGACTTGAAATAGCAAAATCTTGTTGTTGAGATCTTGATAAATTATATTTTTTAGCAACATTTTCGGCTGTTAAACCCATAGACATATATAGATGAGGATTGTCTTTATCAGACTTTGGGTATGGTAATGGTTCAAATCCTGTAGTTACTCGTGACATACTTTCTACTCCTCCACAAATGAATGCTTTGCCAGATCCCATGGAAATTGCACCAGCTGCTATATGAATTGCCTGCATCGAGGAACCACACCACCTATTAACTGTCATTCCAGCAGTTTTGATATTCATTCCGCTTAAAAATGTTACAATTTTTCCAATGTTAAATCCTTGTTCACCTTCAGGAAATGCGCATCCTACTATAACATCTTCGATTTCTTCAGGATTTATTTTTGATTTTGAAATAAGATTTTTAATAACCTCTGATAATAAAATATCAGGTTTAACATTTATTAATTCACCTTTTTTTGCTGGAGTAAACGGTGATCTACAATATCCTGCTATTACAACTCTACCCATAATTTAATATTATTTTATTATAATTAATGTATTTATACTATTATAAATCATTAGAAAATAAAAATGTCAGTTTACTTAGATACCAAAAAAATTTTGAAGGAATGGGTTGATTATAATAACCACCTCAATATGGCTTACTATGTATTAATATTTGATAAAGCATGGGAGGTCGCGCTTGAAAAATTTAAAATGGGAGAGCATGCAGCAAAAAATTCCCAAAGAAGTACAATGGTGGTTGAAACTAACACTAAATATGTGAACGAGGTTAAGGAAGGTGAAGAAGTAGATATAATATTAACCTACTTCGATCATGACAAAAAAAGATTACATTTAAAAATGGAAATGATTGAAAAAAAGACAAAAAAACTCTCTGCATCCATGGAATGGATATCTCTCTACATCGATTTAAGTGTAAGAAAAGTTGCAGAGTTTGAATTAGAAAAAATAAAAATTATGGATAAATTTATTGAGGAAAATAAATCAAAATTCACAACACAAAATCTTCTATTCTCCTCAAAATTAAAAAAATAATTTGAATAAAAAATAAATTTTTTAATATAGATGCTAATATTTTCAAATAATAACACTAAAGGTATTTTTCTGATAATTTCAGCAATGTCGTTATTTGCAATGCAAGACTCACTTATAAAGTTTATTTTTGAAAAATCTTCATTGTATGAGATTTTTTTTGGAAGATACTTTGTTGCTGCAATTTTGTTATTTATATATATAAAATTTACAAAAAAAAAAATTACACTTAAAACTTATTACCCAGTATTAACTTTTGTAAGAGTTATTTTTCATTTTTTAGCATTTTCTGCTTTTTTTATATCTTTAACATATATGCCATTAGCAACAGCAAATGCGTTATTTTTTTCCAGCCCTTTTTTTGTTTCAATTTTTGCTAAGTTTTTTTTAAATGAATTTATTGGTGTAAGAAGATGGTCAGCAATAATATTTGGTTTTATAGGTGTTTATATTGTTCTTGATCCAAATTTTTCAGACTTTGATTATAAAAATTTATTACCTGTGCTATGTGCTTTTTTTTATGCCGCATCAATGACAATAACAAAATATACGTCCGACAAGGATGATGTCTATACACAATTATTCTATTTTTATTTAATTGCTATATGTTTATGTATTGTAATATTTATTTTTATGGGCAATGGTCAATTTAACAACACAAATTTTGATCCAACAGCTCAATTTATTTTTAGAGAATGGTTTTCAAACATAGAATATACATGGAAATTTATAGTTTTTTTTGGAGTAGTGGCTTCTGTAGCTTTTGTCTGTATTTTTTCAGCTTATATTTTAGCATCCCCGTCAGTTGTATCACTTTTTGAATATTCCTTAATAATTATGTCTATGATACCTGGTTATTTTCTATTTAATGAAGTTCCGTCTGGTAGAACATTTTTAGGCGTTGGTTTTATTATAAGTGCGGGTATATATATATATTTTAGAGAAAAGGTTCGTGATCAATACATTGCTACTGAAACACCTGCAAGAAGATGAAAAAAAATTATATACCTACAATTAACATATCATCTTTATTAAATAATAATTTCAACACAAAAAAGTCTTTTGATACAATAAAAAAAATAGAAAAAGCATGTGTTGATGTGGGATTTTTTCAAGTTACTGGACATGGAATAAGCGCAAAAAAAATTAAATCTATCTGCAAAGTTGGAAATAACTTCTTTAACTCTAATAAAAAAAATAAGATTAAACTTGCTCCAAAAAAATGGAACAAGTTAAATAATAATATTTATAGAGGATATTTTCCAAATGATGTTAATGGGAAAGAAGGTTTGGATATAGGAGATCTTAAAGTTTCTAGAAAATATTCAAGAAAAATTAAAAATTATTATATTGAATATTTAAATTTAAATAAATCATTTGATAAAAAATCGATTAAAATTTTATCAGATTATTTTGACAAAATATTTTTTTTAAGTGAGACATTATTTAAAGTTGTGTTAAAGACATATAATCAAAATCCTGTTTTATCTAAAAAAGTGTTTTCCAGACTAAAAACATTAAGTACCTTAAGGTTTAATTATTATCAAAATCAGTTAAAACCAGTAGAGATATCAAAACAAGATGGTGTCGCTTTGGGATGTGAGACACATGTAGATAGTGGAATTTTCACTGTTCTTTATCAAGATAAAATGGGAGGTCTCCAGGTTCAAAATAGAAAGAATAAAAAATGGTATAATGTTCCTTTCAATAGAAAAGCTTTGGTTGTTAATACAGGAAGAGCCTTAGAATTTTTGAGTAAAGGAAAATTTAAAGCAACTAACCATCGTGTTTTGTGGAATAAAACGAAAAGAATGTCTATTCCTTTTTTCTTTGAACCTTCATATGATTTTAAAATGAGTAAATCT
>MDTA01161611.1_pt1 | contig 10730 bp, 10 predicted proteins | sample 811151 | NCBI WGS metagenome assembly MDTA01 (sample SAMN05326648, study PRJNA326480) | marine metagenome | isolation source: seawater | place: Indian Ocean: South | collected 2010 | reverse complement strand
TGCCAAAAGTGATGATTTCTTAGATTATGTCAAGCAGACTTGCGATATAATTTCTAATAGTGAATATAAAAATTATGATCAACTACATTCTTCTAATAATGAAGTATTAAAAAATAAACTAGAAACATTGAGAAAAAATTATGTTACTAAGTTGGGCGAAAATATTCAGATACGTAGATATGAGTTATTCGATAGACAGTCAGCATCCGTTGTAGGCTACACTCATAATAATAAAATAGGTGCTATCGTCATTCTTAAAAATTCGGATGAGCAATTATCTAAAGATATCTGTATGCAAATTGTTGCCTCAAACCCTTTAGGTCTTGATGAAAACTCTATTGATAAAGAGATATTAAATAATGAAAAAGAAGTCTATAAAGCTGAGCTTGATAAAATAGATAAAAAAGAAGATATAAAAAGAAACATAATGGAAGGAAAGGTGAAGAAATTTATTTCTGAGAATACGTTATTGAATCAACCTTTCATAAAAGATGCCTCTCTGAATCTTAAAAAAATTCTCAAAGACAATGAAATTATATACTTTAAAAGATATCAATTAGGCGAGGGGATCGATAAGAAAAAAGAAGACTTTGCCGAAGAAGTATATAATCAAATCAAATAATAATGCATTTAGCAAAATATAAAAGAGTATTATTAAAGCTAAGCGGTGAGGCTTTGATTGGTAATAAAGATCATGGAATTGATGATTCATTTATTTCAGATTTAGCTGGCCAATTAGCCGAGTTACACAAAAATAATATACAATTAATTATCGTGATTGGTGGTGGAAACTTTTTTAGAGGAACGGATCTTGAAAAACTCGGTATACAGCGTGTAACAGCTGACCATATGGGAATGCTTGCTACAGTAATTAATTCTCTAGCTCTACAAAGTTCTATTGAGAAATTAGATATTGAATGTAGAGTAATGTCCTCAATCACTATAGATGCTGTCTGTGAAAAATATATCAAACGAAAAGCAGAAAGGCATCTTGAAAAAAATAGAATTGTAATTCTTGCAGGTGGCACAGGTAATCCCTTCTTCACTACCGACTCAGCCGCAAGTTTAAGGGCTATTGAATTAGGTGCCGAAATAATGCTTAAAGGTACAAAGGTTGATGGTATCTATAATAAAGATCCTGTCAAAAATAATGATGCAACACTTTATAAGGAAATATCATATAGTGATATTATAGCTAAAAATTTAGCTGTAATGGACGCTACAGCAGTAGTTATGTGTCAAGAGAATAAAATGCCATTAAAAGTATTTAATATACTTAAAAATGGTAACTTAAAAAATGTTATTTTAGATGATAATATAGGTACTAAAATAATATAATATGTTTGAAGATATAAAAAAAGAAGCGGACCAAAGTATGAATAAAGCTATTGATTCTCTCAATAGTGCTTGCTCAAAAATCCGAGCAGGCAGGCCAAATCCAAGTATGCTGGACCATATTGAAGCAGACTATTTTGAGGTTAAAACCCCATTAAAGCAACTTGCAAACATTACAGTCACTGATGCGGCAACGATAAGCCTAAATGTATGGGATAAGACTGCTATACAGTCAATTGAAAAAGCTATACAGACATCAGATCTTGGTCTGTCGCCAGTAATTAATGGAATGAATATACATATTAAAATCCCTCCATTAACACAAGAAAGAAGAAATGATTTAATCAAGGTTTTGAAGAAAGAAGGTGAGAATACTAAAGTCTCATTAAGAAATATTAGAAGAAATATAAATTCAAGCATCAATAATTTGGAAAAAGATAAAAAAATATCTAAAGATTTTGAACGAGATTATATGATTGAAATCCAAGATTTAACGGATAAGTATATTAAGATATCAGAAGAAACTATAGATAAAAAAATAGCTGAAATAAGCGAAGTATAAAATGTCACTGAAAAAAATATCCCATATATCTATAATTATGGATGGCAATGGAAGATGGGCTAAAAACCATGGAATGCCTAGAGCCTATGGTCATAGGGCCGGGATCAAGTCTATCAATCGAATTGTATCTGCATGTTCTGTTAGACAAATTCAAGAGTTAACTTTATTTGCTTTTAGTAGTGAAAATTGGAAGAGGCCTGACTATGAGGTTAAGTTTTTATTATCTTTATTTGAAGAATCAATAGATTTATATGTAAAAAAGTTACATGATAACAATGTCCAAATAAACTTCATTGGTAACTTATCTGAATTTAATCAAAAACTTTTAAAGAAAATCCATGCGGCAGAAAGATTGACTAAGAATAATACGAATTTAAAATTAAACTTCGCGATTAATTATGGTGGTAAGTGGGATATTATAGATTCTATCAATAGAATGATTACTTCTAAATCACTAGATGGAAAAATAGTTACACCTGATAATTTCGAGCCTTTCTTGTCATTGCAAGGGTCAAGCCCAGACCTACTTATAAGAACAGCTGGTCATCAACGTCTAAGTAATTTTATGCTATGGCAACATGCCTATACCGAACTGTATTTTACCGATTGTTTGTGGCCGGATTTTAATGAAGATGAATTAGATTTAGGGATTAAGCATTACTTGAGAACAACTAGAAAGTTCGGTGCAATTGAAGAATATGACATAATTTCTGAAGAAGATGCTTAATAGAATAATCACAGGTATAATATTGAGTGTTATTTTTCTTGCTGCCTTATTCTTTCTACCATTGTTTTATATTTCATTCATATTCTCAATAATATCACTCTATGGTTTTTATGAATGGCTTAAAATTTCCGGAGAGTCTTCATCATCTATTTTGTTTAATTTAATTATGATGATTATATTGATGCTATTACTCATATATTATCATAGTCATTCTACTGTAATACTATTAACATATATATCATTATTCATCTGGATAATCATTCCATTTGATATGTTATATGATTCAAAACTTTATAAAAAATTACTAAAGAGTAAACCTTCATTAGTTGGATTATATATGATTTTATCGGCATGGTTTTTACTAATATCATTGGGTAGCACATCTGAAACATTTGTCATTGAAGACAATAAATATTTACTTTTCTCAAGCACTGATTCTAGCATACATATGTATCCATTTTTCCTTGTTGCCTTAATATCTACAACAGACACTTCTGGTTATTTTATAGGAAGATTTTTTGGTAAAGAAAAATTATGCCAAGATATTAGTCCAAATAAAACAATAATAGGTTTGCTCGGATCCTTATTTATTCCAATCATATTATTTTCTCTAATTTATAATTATATATTTAGCATACCAATCCTAATCGAAGATTTATTTTTTATGTTATTATGTTGCATATATTGTACTTATGGTGATTTATTCGTGAGCATTTTCAAAAGATTTTTTAACGTAAAAGATACTGGTGACATATTGCCAGGTCATGGCGGTGTGCTTGATAGACTAGATAGTTATTTACCAACTATATCAATTTTCCAAATCTGGTTATTCTTATAATGATTACTATTTTAGGCTCTACAGGTACTATTGGTATTAATACTTTATCGATAATTTCAAAAATAAAAACAAAAAATTCAATATTTGCACTAACTGCAAACAGAAACACAAAATTACTATTTAATCAGATAAAAAAATATAAACCTGCCTTTGCTGTTATTGGGAGCAAAGATGATGCGAATATATTATCCGAATTATGTTCGAAAAATAAAATTAAGACCAAAATATTATCAGGTGTTGATGGGTTAGTGTATGTTTCAAAACATAGGAAAACAAAAAATTTATTATCTGCCATAGTAGGTGCTGCAGCTTTGATTCCTACATTAGCTGCCATTAAGTCTGGAAAAAAAATTCTTTTAGCTAATAAAGAGTCACTTATAATGTCAGGATCTTTAATGACAAAAGCTGCAAAGAAGAGCGGTGCCACGATTATACCTGTTGATAGTGAACATAATGCTATCCTTCAAATTATGACAACAGCAGGCCTTGATTTTAATAATCTCAAAAATTCTATACATAACGAAAAAGTTGACTGTATAACATTAACTGCTTCTGGTGGACCTTTCTTAAATTTTACAAATAAACAACTATCCAAAGTGACTCCAAAACAAGCTATAAAGCATCCTAAATGGAAAATGGGTAGGAAGATATCTGTAGATTCAGCGACGATGATGAATAAGGGTTTAGAAATAATTGAGGCTGCTATTTTGTTCAATTTACAGCCAAATCAAATTAATGTATTGATACATCCTCAAAGTATTGTTCATGCTCTTGTATCATTTAGCGATGGGTCTGTAATTTCCCATATGAGTAATCATGATATGCGTATTGCCATTAGTTATGCGCTTTCATGGCCCAAAAGATATGATATTGGTATAGAAAAATTAAAAAATAAAAGTTTTTCAAATCTATCATTTGAAAGAGTCAGAAAGAATCAATTCAAATGTCTTGATTTATGCTCTAAAGCTCTGCAATTGGGTCATAATGCCCCAACTGTATTAAATGCAGCAAATGAAGTTGCAGTTGAAAAATTTCTCGAAAATAAGATTAAATTTATTGATATACCAGTTATAATTGAACATGCATTGAATAATATGAAACTTACGAAAAAAAACACGTTAAAATCTATTCTGGCATGTGACAAATTAACTAGAGATGAAATCTCAGATTATATAAAAATTAGATGGAAATAATACAGAGCATAGCCGGTTTTTTTATTGCAATAGGAATCCTAGTGACTTTTCATGAATTTGGGCATTTCTACGTTGCCAGACTATTTAACGTAAAAGTTCTTAACTTCAGCATTGGGTTTGGTAAAAAAATATATACCAAAAAAACAACATTAGATGGAACAGAATATTCTATAGGTCTAATACCTCTGGGCGGTTATGTCAAAATGCTAGAATCTAGAGAATCAGAAGATCCGATGGATGTAGGTTTATTAAACCAGTGTTTTGATAAGCAATCGGTTTATAAAAAGTTTTTAATTGTAGCAGCTGGTCCTATTTTTAATCTTATACTTGCTGTAATATTTTTTATTTTCGTACATTTTTCAGGTATAGCAGGAATGAAGCCTTACATTACATCTATTGATAACCATAATTTAAGCAGCTCAGCAATAGATGGAAAATATGAAATAATACAAGTCAATAATACTCCTACTAAACGATGGCAAGATGTTAGAGTTGAAATTCTTAACAGTGTTGTAAATTCTGATGATTTAAATTTACAAATTAAATCCGATCTTGATAATATCGAGAATATATCTGTTCGATATGATAAGGATATTCTCAAAAAGGAAGGCGATATTATCTCAAATATAGGACTAAATGTTAAGATTCCTGATCTTCCAGCAACAATAGGCATGGTAGAGAAAAACTCACCGGCATCTTTAGCAGGTTTGTCAATCGGTGATACCATTGTTCTTGTTAATGATATGCAGATTATAGATTGGAACTCCTTCTCAACTATTCTTAAAGAGAATCCAAATGAAATTTTACAAATTCAAATCTTAAGAGATGGAAGTTATCGTGATTTAGTCTTAGTTCCATCTACTAAAGAAATTGACGGTAACGAATATGGCTATGCTGGAGTTTCACCAGATAGAAAAATTTTAAATGATTATAGAGTATTGGTTAAATATAACTTTATAGAATCAATAAATAAATCATTTGGTCTAACCTATGACTATACGATACTCACATTTAAGATGATATATGAGCTCTTCACGGGACAAGCTAATACTAATAATATTAGTGGGCCTTTCAGTATCGCAGAATTCTCTGGAAAATCTCTTTCTATGGGGGTTGTTTATTTTGTGTACCTCATGGCAATACTAAGTATTAGTCTTGGTGTTTTAAATTTGTTGCCTATACCTGTTCTAGACGGCGGACATTTAGTATATTACTCCATTGAAATGATAACAGGACGCCCAGTTTCTGAAAAAATACAATTAATAGCTCAACAGTTTGGGCTTATTATCCTTTTTGGAATAATGATATTGGCTTTTTATAATGATTATATGAGGCTCATAGGATAATGCATAAAAAAATACTGTTAAACTTTTTCTTTTTATTATCATTTTTAATAACAAATCCATTGATAGCGGAAGATGTATTACAGGAAGATACAATTGCTAATATAATAATTAAGGGCAATGAAAGAGTATCTGATGACACAGTTTTAACATATGCAAATATATCCAAAGGGGATAGAATTACGCCTGAATTAATAAAGAACGTGATTAAAAGACTTTATCAAACAAATTATTTTGATGATATATCTGTTACTCAAAACTTTAATGATCTTATCATAGTACTTACTGAAAAACCTATAGTATCTAGTATTATTATTACAGATAATAATATTATTGAAGATGAGGATATTATTTCCGCACTCAATGATGTTGGAATCTCTAGAACTCAACCGTATGATAAAAATATATTTGATAAGATTGAGCAAGAATTAGTCAGACTATATTTTGATAGAGGGAGATACAATGCATCAATATCAACAAAGGTTACAAAACTAGAGAGAAATAGAGTCGGTCTAGAATTAATTATTAAGGAAGGTGACCCCTCAACAATTAAAGAAATTAATATAATAGGAAACAAAGCTTATGACAATAAAACCATTTTAGGGATCATGACATCAGGTACTAAATATTTTTTCGAGTTCTGGTCTTCCAAAGATACATATTCAAGTTCAGTATTAAGATCTGATATAACTAAAATTGAAAATTACTACTTTGATAGAGGTTACATTAGATTTCGGGTTCTTTCGAATCAAGTAAATTTATCTAATAATAATAAAGATATTATTATTACCATTAATATAGATGAAGGAGAGAGATATGAATTTGGAGATCTCAAATTATTTGGTAATAGTGTTTTACCACCTAATGATGTTATTAATAATATATCTTCCATTATTCTACCTAAACAAACATTCTCTAGATCTAAACTAAAACAATCAGAGGATTTGATTTCCTATATGCTCGGTGATATTGGTTTTGCTTTTCCTGAAGTTCAGTCAATACCTATTATTGATGATGAGACTCAAATTGTTGATGTAGAGTTTAGAATTGATCCCGGGCAAAAAAGTACAGTTAGACGAATCAACATAACAGGGAATAATAATACAAATGATGAGGTTTATAGAAGGGAATTAAGACAGTTTGAGGCCTCTCTTCATAATAATTCAAAAATTGAGAGATCTAAGATTAGACTCCAAAGACTGAAATTCGTAGAGACTGTAGAAGTCGAAAAAAATAGAGTATCAAACTCAAATGATCTTGTTGATATAACTTTTAAAATAAAAGAGAGAAAGTCTGGTGAATTTAAGGTTAGTGCTGGCTGGTCAGATACAGACGGCGCAATATTTGATATCAATCTTAAACAAGATAATTTCTTAGGAAAAGGGAAGAATGTAGGATTGGTAGCATCTAAAAGCACCGTACAAACAGCATTACAATTCTTTCTTACTGATCCATATTATACAGCAGATGGTGTTAGTAGAACAACAAATGCTCGTGTTGTCCAGACTGATGTAAGTGGAACATCCACATCATCTTATTTATCAGATGTGTTTAGCGGTGGTGTTTTGTATTCTATGCCTGTCTCAGAGACATCAACGTTCGGTATAGGTTATGATATTTCTTATACTGATTTTACCACAACTCTATATTCACCGATTATAGTAACTCATCATCTTGCTGATCATGGTAATAGTGTTTTTGGTTTATCATTGAAGAGTACCTATGTAATAGATACAAGAAATAGGACATTATTTGCTGAGAGTGGAGTTTTGGCTTCTTTGGCAGGTGAGGTATTTCTTGGTATGGAGGGCGCTTCTTATACAACTTTGATGTTTAAGACTGAGTCAAATAAAAGCTTCATTTTAAAAACATTTGGCTTTGACTGGCCAACAGTATTACAAGCAAAAACTACCCTTGGTATAGGTGCAGGTTTATTTGGAACTACATCATTGCCCTTTTACAATAAGTATTTTGCAGGGGGTAGTGGTTCTGTAAGAGGTTTTAAAGGATCAAGTTTAGGACCATTAACGTATAATGCACCACGAGATGGTGATGGAACAACATGTGCAGCAAAAGCTGTACCTGGTAAATACATTGAATGTGATGCTGTTGGAGGTGATTTTCTATCAACAGCTCAGTTTAACTGGATATTCTCACCACCAGCATTTTTAGGAGAAGATGCTAGAGCTTTAAGAACAACTTTATTTGTAGATATAGGAAACGTATTTGAGAAAGTTAATGATTTCGAATACAATGATCTTAGAGCAAGTTATGGTATAGAATTTAATGTACTTACTCCTATAGGAGGTGTAACTGTGGGTTTTGTTGATACATTAAATTCTAAAGAAGGTGATGATACACAGCCGATCGTATTCCAATTAGGAGGAAATTTTTAAATGTTAAAATATAAATCTATCCATGTCATATTAATTATATTTTTCGCAGTTATGACACCCAATATAACTAGTGCTGAACTTAAAATGGGTATAGTGAATTTAGATGTATTATTTAAAGAAATACCTATTTATAGGGAATCACAAGAGAAGGTAAAAAAACAATTTGATCCAAGAGCTAGAAATTTAAAAACTTTAGAACAAGAGTGGAATAGTTTAAATGATCAATACTTAAAAAATGAAACAGTAATGTCTGACAAAGAGAAAAAAGACTTGGTTGAAAAAATACAAACTATAGAAACTAAATTTAGATCTGGACAGGAAAAAATTCAAGCAGACTTGCAAAAAGTGCAGTCAGAGGAACTATCTAGGATAAGAGCTATTGTTGAAAAAGCTATAACAGATTATGCTGAAAAAAATGACTTCGATATTATAATCAGAGCAGATGGAACTACTTTGTATGCTAAAAAATATATTAATATCACTCAAGAGATCATCTCGAAACTTCAATAATGAAGCTCAAACAAAGATATACCTTAAAAGAACTGTCTTCAATTTATGGATGTGAGATCTTGGGTAATGAATTAGCTGAAGTTAATTCTGTTTGTAGTCTTTCTAACGCAAAAGATGAATCTATCTCCTATGTTTCTGATATAAAGCACATATCACTAGTGCCTAAAATTAATGTAAACTGTTTAATTACTACAAAAATAATTAGTGATAAAATTTCATCGGAGAATATATCATTCTTGATAACTGATAATCCATTATTGATATTTTCTAAAATTATCAGTGATTCAATAGATCTTTCTAAGAGTTTACTTTTTGAAGACAAATCTAATATTAAAAATGTTCCTTCAAATACTTTAATAGGAAAAAACACTATAATTGGTAATAATGTTACTATCGGTCAAAATTGTATAATTTATCCAAATGTAACAATTTACCATGATACTGTTATAGGTGAGAATGTAATAATCCATTCAGGTTCAGTTATAGGGTCAGACGGATTTGGTTTGGTCAAAAATCAAGATTCATGGTCAAAAGTTCCTCAGGTTGGAAATGTTGTCATTCATGACAATGTTGAGATTGGTGCTAATTCAACAATTGATAGAGGGATGTTGGATAGTACAATAATATCTAATAATGTTAAAATTGATAATCATGTTCATATTGCTCATAATGTCATTATAGGCGAAAATACTGCAATTGCTGCATGTGTTGGTATTGCAGGCAGTACAATTATAGGAAAGAACTGTACACTAGGTGGAGGTTCTGGCATCAATGGACATATTCATATTACAGACAATGTCCACATACATGGTATGACAATGGTTACAAAATCAATCACCGAAGAGGGAATGTATGCATCTGGAACGACAGTTGAACCTGTATCTTCGTGGAGAAAAAATCAAGCTAGATTTAAAGAGCTTGATTCCCTAGCAAAAACTATTAAGAAAAAAATTTAATACTGGAGTAAAAATGAGCAACAATGATATTCAAAACTATTTACCACATAGATATCCATTTCTTTTAATTGACAAGATAATTGAGTTCAAAGAACATGATTATTTAATTGCTCAAAAAAATGTTAGTAATAATGAGCCTTTCTTTCAAGGTCACTTCCCTGAGTATCCAGTTTTTCCAGGTGTATTAATATTAGAGGCCATGGCTCAGGCAACTGCTCTTTTAGATTTTAAAAGCAATGAGAGAAAGAAAGATAATTTATTATATTATTTTGTTGGTATAGATAAAGCTAGATTTAAAAAACCCGTCTTTCCAGGAGATATTCTGATATTAGATGTTAAGCTAAATCAGAGCAAGCGCGATGTACACAAGTTTACAGCCACATGTAAAGTTGATGATAATATTGTTTGTTCTGCTGAACTTATTGGTGCAGTAAGAGAAAAGGAATGATACACCCGACTGCAATAGTATCTGATTCAGCATCTATAGATTCTTCTGTCAAAATAGGAGCATACTCTGTTATTGATGATAATGTGATAATTGACGCTAACACTATAATAGAGTCACATGTAGTTATCAAAAACTACACAAAAATAGGTAAAAACAATCATTTATATCAATTTGCTTCTATAGGAGAAGATCCTCAGGATCTTAAATATAATGGTGAAAAAACTAAACTAATTATTGGTGATAATAATATATTTAGAGAATATTGTACCATTAATCGTGGAACAGTAACCGGTATTAATGAAACTATTGTTGGTTGCAATAATTTATTTATGGCTTATAGTCATGTTGCTCACGACTGCATTATAAAAGATAATTGTATTTTATCCAATGCTGCATCATTGGCAGGTCACGTATCACTGGGC
>MDTA01098637.1_pt1 | contig 10730 bp, 9 predicted proteins | sample 811151 | NCBI WGS metagenome assembly MDTA01 (sample SAMN05326648, study PRJNA326480) | marine metagenome | isolation source: seawater | place: Indian Ocean: South | collected 2010 | reverse complement strand
GACGGTCCGTGAACTGATCGATCTGGGTGTCCAGGCGGTGACCATCGCCACACCGACCATCCATCACCGCGAGGCCGCGGAGGAATTGATAGAAGCTGGTGTGGCATGTCTCATCGAGAAGCCGCTGGCGGCAACGGCGGCGGATGCGTCTGCGATCGCGGATGCCGCGGCATCGAAGGGTGTGCCGCTCCAGGTGGGGCACGTCGTTCGATACGATCCGGTGATGAGGGCCATCCGTGCCCTTGGCGATTTCCAGCCCCGGCATCTCGAGTTGCATCGAATCTCGCCGATGACATTCAGGAGTGTCGATGTCGGTGTCGTTCTGGACATGATGATCCACGATCTCGATCTGCTCACGATGTTGATCGGCGGGGAGCCCGAGGACATCCATGCCAGTGCGGTGGCCGTGCTCTCTGATGCCGAGGATGTCTGCAACGCTCGTCTGACCTATTCCGCCGATTCGATCGGCGATCGATGCGTCGCGAATGTCACAGCCAGTCGTCTGGCGCTGAAGACCGAACGCAAACTTCGGATCATCTGCGAAGACCTGTATGTCTCCGCGGACTTCGTGACGCGTACGGGAACCGTGGTTCGCCAATCCGCCAATGCAAGTCAGTTGGACGAGATCCGATCAAGACTGCGAGCTGGCGAGGATCTGTCGAGTGTGAACTATCTCGATCTGGTGAGCTTCGAGGATCTCGTCGTCGAGGATGCCGAACCACTGCGACTCCAGGCCGAGGACTTCCTCGATTCGGTACGGACGGGTAGTCGCCCCGAGATCGATGCCGAGGCCGGCAGCGCGGCTGTTCGAACGGCGGAACGAATCCTCGAGGCGGCGGGCATCGCGGCCAACACCTGATCGGCCCGACCGAGGCAGTTCATGCGCCGAATCTCTCGGCATCTTCTGCGCGAGCATCCCCTGGAGGCGATCCCAGCAGCGGCATGGTCTTTGCACTCATGCTGGTCAACCCGCCAGGAGAAGGCCATGATGGATGCCGCATCGATACCAGCAGTGAATCAAACCACCACCTCAGCAGACACGAGGGATCGGGGCACCCTCGGATCGGGCGAGGACATCACCATCCAGGATCTGATCCGCAACTGGGGTGAATCGGATCCGAGCTCGGACCTCAATGAGGATGGGATCGTCGATCTGGACGATCTTCTCCTTCTGCTGGAAAAGCGGTCGTCCTCCAATGGTGTGATCAATTCGCTCATGGAAGCGCCGAACGCCGCGATCGAAGGGTTGGCCTCGCTCGGTGGTTTGCTGATGGAGGCGCTTGGCATTCGCAATCCGGACCAGTCGACCCCGATGGAGTTTCCGAAGACGGAAGCAGCCGAGGCACTGGATCTATCCGGGATGAAATCCGCCGATGTCGATATCGCGATGAAGACGGCGAAGGGGATGATCGATCGCTGGCAGTCGAGGGGGTACGCCTCCTCGCCACCGCCGGGATTCGAACAGATCATCGATACGCTCCCCCTGGACCGTGAGATCCGGAGCGTCATATCGAAGCTGGTAGAAGCCGGCTATTCGTCCTGATCCTCAGTTGCCCCAACCGCCGGCTAGCGGAGGCGGACCTCCCGGGAGTTCATCGGGCGACTGATCCACCTCGATCGATCTAGACCGTTTGAGGCAGACGACGAACATCTCCCTCGATACCGATCGCGATGCCTTGGGCTTGGCCGAGCGGACCGTTTCGAACATGTCCCGCGCACGATTGAGCAGATCCACGGAACCGGGTCCCTCGAACATCTTCATGACGAGATCCCCACCTGGTGAAAGACGAGTGGCGGCGAGATCGAGAACCAGGTTGCACAAACGCATGGAACCATAGTGATCGGTGTCCCGACTGCCCGTCGTGGAGGGGGCCATGTCGCTGAGTATCACATCGAATGGAGCGGTGGGATCCAGCCCGAGACCCTCGAGCGTCTCGTCCGACAGTTCCGCGGCATCGCCCTGCAGGAGATGGACGGGTGATCCGGAGAAGCTGCCTGTCACGACCTGGAGGTCGATCCCGACGACGATTCCGTTGGGCGCCGTTCTTTCTGCGGCGACCTGTGTCCATGATCCCGGTGCGCATCCGAGATCGAGTACACGACGCCCCTTCGCGAGAATTCGTCGCTTGTCGTCTATCTCGGTGAGCTTGAAGGCCGCCCGTGATCGGTAGCCCTGTCGCTTGGCTTCCTTGAACCAGTGATCTTGTATCTCGCGTGCCATGAGTGACGTCAATCGATATCGAAGGAACTCTGTCGATGTGGATGTTTCTTGACGACGATCCGGATCGTTCCATCGTTGGTTCGCAGCGTGATCGGTCGATCCCCGTCGTTGATCACGCCCTGCATGGTCCGATCGCTGCTTCGTCCATGTATCCGAAGCTTGCCGGTTGGCACCTTGCAGATCACCCGGCCGTCGATCGTGAACGCGTCGAGTCGACCACTGGTTCCCGCTCCGGCGCGAAGATCGATGTCACCTTCGGTCGTGGCGACGTTGACCGAATCATCGAGGGATGCGCCGGTCACGATGTCCACGTCGCCTCTTGTGGTGCTGACGTCGATCGGCCCCGATATCTCGCTCAGGTCAACATCGCCCAGGCTCGTGTCGACTCTGACGCCATCGATCAGTGGTGCGTTGACGGTCACATGAAGTCTTTGCAGGCCGGATTCGGGATAGAGCGTCGTGGCTCGAATTCGGACGATGGTCCGTCCGTTCTCCTCAACGGTCTCGACGGACCAGTCGATGTCCTCCAGCGACGCCTGTGCGTCGCCCATACGGTGGAAGGCATGAGTCGATTGGGGTTTCACGAGTACGCCGGGGGTGCCCGGCGCATCTCCGGTGGAACGGACGGTGACATCGCCCGCAAAGGTGACCACATCAACCGAAACAGGCCCCGAGACATCAAGAGGGGTCTTGGTGCCGAATGCCATGTGCCCACAGCCGCCCAGGCAGAACAGCAGGAACAGGGAGGCGATCAGAGTCAGTGGGGGATTTCTGCGGTGGATATGTCGCATGCTTGTGTCTCGAATTGGATTGTACGGGCCACGTCGGGACCCCGTCGGGTGCTAGACTGCTCCAACTGGAGAACAAGAGATGATTCGATCGAGCAATCCCAATTCGATGATGCCCTTCGAGCAGATGGATGATGACGGCTTCAGATCCGCCCTGCCCATGAATGGAGCCTCGAGTCCAGCGTCGACCCTTTCTGGTACGACTCCCGGCTCATTCGCCAACAAACCCGACATCGGTGGTCCGTTGAGCTACAGCAGTCCGGATACGCCCGGCATGCCGACGGCCTCAACGTTGACGGCCTGGGATTTCCTCCCGGAAGGCTGGTCCATCGAAGTCCATCCCGAAGGATGCCTCGGGCACAATCAGGGTGATCAGCCGGTGCGTGCGGTGCCGACTCCGGGATTCGTTCCGGTGACCCAACTGGAGAATGCTCGCCTTGGACACGTGACTCCTGAGATGCGTCTTGTCGCGGAGCGGGAACCGCATCTCAGTCCCGAGCAGATTCGTGACGAGGTGGCGGCCGGTCGAATGATCATTCCCGCCAATGTCCACCATCTCAAGCACGACCTCGAGCCCATGTGCATCGGCCGCGCCTCCTTGACGAAGGTCAACGCCAACATGGGCGCATCCCCGGTGAGTTCCGGAATGGAGCAGGAACTGGAGAAGCTCAGGTGGGCTGAGAAGTGGGGTGGCGACACGGTGATGGATCTCTCCACAGGTGGGGATCTCGACAGCTGCCGCGAGATGCTGATCAGGCATTCCAAGGTTCCAATCGGAACGGTGCCCATCTATTCCATGATCATCGGCCGAAAGATCGAGGATCTCGACGATGCCTCGATACTCGAGATGCTCGAGCATCAGGCACGTCAGGGAGTGGACTACTTCACGGTCCATGCAGGTATTCGACGTGCCCATCTCAAGTTCGTTCGCAAACGTCTCATCGGCATCGTCTCCAGAGGCGGATCGCTCCTTGCCAAGTGGATGATCCATCACGGTCGGGAGAATCCCACGTATGAACTGTGGGATGAGATCTGCCAGATCATGAGAAAGCACGATGTCTCCTTCTCCATCGGCGACGGTCTTCGCCCCGGTGGCCTCGCGGATGCGACCGATCAAGCCCAGCTGTCCGAACTGCAGACGCTCGGCGAGCTCACGGAGCGGGCCTGGCGTCATGGCGTACAGGTCATGGTCGAAGGTCCCGGTCATGTGCCTCTTGACCAGGTCGAGTACAACATGAAGCTCCAGCGACAACTTTGTCACGGTGCCCCTTTCTACGTGCTTGGTCCGCTGGTCACCGACATCTTCCCGGGTTACGACCACATCACGTCCTGCATCGGGGCCTGCAACGCGGCCTATCACGGTGCGTCCATGCTCTGCTACGTCACACCCAAGGAGCACCTTGGTCTTCCGAAGAAGGACGATGTCAAGCAGGGTTGCATCGCCTACAAGATCGCTGCACATGCCGCGGACATCTCATTGGGCATTCCGGGGACTCGTGATCGCGACGATGAGCTCACCAAGGCTCGCGAGGCATTGAACTGGGATCGTCATTTCGAGTTGAGTTTCGATCCGGATACCGCTCGGGCGCTTCACGACGAGGATCTCGATGTGGACACCGATTTCTGCGCCATGTGCGGCCACGACTGGTGCAGTGTGAGGATCAGCAAGGAAATCCAGGAGTTCGAGTCCGGTCTGGACGAGGACTATTCATGGGACAAGCCGAAGCTGACGGAGGCGCTCACCGAGGAACAGAAGGCCATTCTCGAGCAACGTGGGGTTCTCGAGCCGGCGGAGATCCATCGACTCGCCTCCAAGGCCAAGCCTTCGAATGCCGATGAGAAGGTACCGGCCTGTCATAGCGACCAGGCCACACCTGAGCAGGCTCAGGAGATTCAGAAGAAGAATGGCGTCGACAAGCTCGTGTCGTTGGACACCTCCGAAGTGACGAACATCCCCAATCACGACTCGATCATCTGACAGAACGGGTAGACATGGTTGACACCAAGAAGAGGAAGATCATCGGAGTCAGATTTCCAAATCTGTATCTCTGGCTGGTCTTTCTCTCCGCTCTCGATGTCGTCCTGACCAGGGTCATCCTCTACTTCGGAGGAACGGAGGTGAATCCCCTGGCGGACTGGATCATCATCAACTGGGGTCAGATGGGGATGAGTCTCTTCAAGTTCGGAATCGTGGCGTTCGTCATCAGCATCTGCGAGTACACGGCCCGACTGGATCAACGCATGGCCTTTCGATTGGCCCTGGCCGGATGCATCATCTCGGCTCTGCCGGTCATCTGGTCCTCCGGTCTGGTGATCCACATGATCCTGACGTTCGACCCCACGGCCGAACCACCGCCACCGGCACTTCCGGAAGGCCTTTCGCCGACATCCATGCTGATCTGGCTGAGATCATCGATTCCCTGTTGAATGAACCAGCCCGGTATGATGCCCCTTGGACCTGAAGAACAGTGTCGAGGAGCATGAGATGGCCGAAAAGAGACCGATGAGAGTAGTGGTGCTGGGTGGGGGATTCGCTGGCGGATACGTCGCGAAGCATCTTTTCGACAAGAATCTCGGTCTGGATGTCGAAGTCATCATCATCGACCGGAACAACTACTTCGTCTTCTACCCTCTTCTGGTGGAGGCGGGAACAGGCTCCCTCGAACCAAGGCACTGCACGGTACCGATCCGCGAGTTCGCCAGCCGGAGCGAGCTGTTGATGGGTGAGGTCACCGATCTGGATGCCGCCGCCAACAAGGTGCACTTCAAGCTCTGCGGAGACGAGACGGTTCGTGAAATCGAATACGACCAGCTCGTCATCGCATTGGGCAGCGTGACCAGGATCCTTCCCGAGAAGATCTGCAGCGGTGTTACCGAGCACGCATTCGAGGTCAAGCACATGAGCTACGCCGTCGCGATCAGGGACCGAGCCGTCGAGCTGCTTGAACTGGCGAATGCCACGGATGATCCCGAGGAGAAGAGGAGACTGCTCCACTTCGTCGTCGTCGGAGGCAATGTCACCGGCATCGAGGTGGTCGGCGAACTCGAGGTGTTCGTTCGTGGAGCGACCTCCATGTACGCGAACATCAAGCCGGAGGATTGCCAGTTCACGGTCATCGAGCTCTCTCCGGAGATACTCCCGATTCTCCCCAAGCAGTTGATCAAATGGTCGACAAAGAAGCTGGAGGATCGGGGAATCCGGCTCTGGACGGGCAAGTCGGTCAAGGAGGTCCATGCTGATCATGTGATCACCTCGGATGACACCAAGGTGCCGTGCTCGACGGTCATATGGACGGCAGGCATCGCGCCGAATCCGATACTCCAGCAGTTCAAGGATCTCACCCTGAACGCACATGGCGGCGTCGACTGCGAGCCAACCTACCGGGTCAAGGGGCATGAGAACATCTGGGCTCTGGGAGATTGCGCGGGTGTTCCGGGACGGGACGGCAAGCCGATGCCGCCGCTGGCACAGATCGCGATCCGTCAGGCCAAGCAGGTTGCCGGCAACATCGCGGCGGCCCATCGAGGCGATGAACTGGAAAACGGGGATGTGAGTGTCCTTGGGATCCTCGTGCCGCTGGGCCGTCATCAGGGTGTCATGAACTTCAAGGGCATCCGCGTAGAGGGCTTCTTCGCCTGGGCCATGTGGAGAGCGATCTATCTGAGCAAGATGCCGGGCTTCGGGAGGAAGCTTCGGGTTCTTCTCGACTGGACAATCAACTGCTTCTCCAGGCGCGACTATGTCCAACTGGGCATGAATCCGAAGGCTTCCCGCGAATTCAACGGGCCCGACAGCCAGCAGTCATCCTGAAGCTGATCAGCGTCGAGCCCATCTTCTTCTCAGAAGTGCCATGGACTCCTCATCCGACGCCAGTGGTGCGGATCCCTCGACAGGTCCGTCGAAGCGATCGTCCGACCGACTGTCGTCAAGTTCGTTGAGCCAGGCCTTCGTCACTTCAAGGGCGCGAGGTCCATGGGAGGCCACGCGGTGGGCAAGCCGCCTCGATGATTCGATCGGCGAGTCGTCAAGCATCATCGCCAGGCCGGTCTTGAAGGCCTGTGTCCCATCGATCAGGTTTCCGGAGATCAGAAGCGATCTGGCAGGGCCGTTGCCGATGCTGGTCGTCAGTGTGTTGCCGCTGACGACGGGCGACAGACCGAGTGCATGCACCGGATAACCGAGCTTGCTGTTCGGTGAGACGACGACCATGTCGCAGGCGCTCACGATTGCACAACCACCAGCCACGGCGGCACCATCGACCCCGGCGATTACGACGCAGCGGTGTCGACGGATGGTCTTGAGCAATTGGCCGAGCACACCGATGAAGTCGTTCAGGCTGGATGGGTCGTCGACGACTGGTCCCAGATCGAATCCCGCGCAGAAAGAGGGGCCTCTTCCCCTGATGAGTACGACGGCCAGATCCCGGTTCTTCTCCAGTCCACGGAGCATCGAATCCAGTTCTCGCATCGTCGAAAGAGAGAGGGCGTTTCGGTTCACCTCGCCATCCAGCCATACCAAGGCGATGTTGTCTTCCAATTCAAGTTCGACGGTGGTGGGGGTCTTCATGTCCGGATTCCTTACCAGAGCAGCAGCCATATCGCCATCCAGATGCCCGCGGCGACCATGACCATGGCCGTGTAGCCGACGATGTCGCGAGCCTTCACGCCTGTGATCGCCAGCAGCGGAAGGGCCCAGAACGGCTGGAGCATGTTCGTGAGTTCATCTCCATAGCTGACAGCCATGAGCATCTTGGGAATCGAGACACCGCTTTCCATGGCGCTCTGGATGGCGATGGGACCCTGGACGCCCCATTGTCCGCCTCCTGATGGAACGAGGAAGTTCACGACGCCAGCGGAGACGAATGTGAACAGTGGGAGAGTGGTCTCCGACGACATATCGGAGGCGAACTGGGCGATGTCGGCCATCAGTCCGGAATCCCTGAGCATTATGAGGATGCCCGCGTACAGTGGAAACTGGATGAGAATGCCCGCGCATCCCCGCGCAGCTCTTTCGATGGATCGAGCGTAGGCGATCGGCGAGCCGTGGAGAATCAGCCCGATCCCGAGCATCAGGGCATTGAACTGGTTTGGTCCAAGTCTCATGATGCCTCGTGCATCATCGGAGAGGAAGATCAGGAATCCAGCAATCAAGGCAGCCGCGACCGTGATGGAGAAGAGGGTTCCAACCGGTCCCCAGCTTTCGTTGAGCGTGATTGCTCCACCGGTTTCCTCGGGCATGGGATGAGCATCCACCTGGCTGAGCGAGCGGCACTCCGAACTCGAGGGTGCCAGTAGCCAGAGAACCAGCGGGATGATGATCAACAGCCCGCCACTGACAACCAGATTCATGGTTGAGAACGTCGTGTCGCTCAGTGGAATTCCATCGGCGAATCCCATCGTTCCAAGACGTGCCATCAGACCATCGCCGAGCAGATCCTTCGCTTCGTCCAGCGTGCTCGATTTCAATGCGGCCGAGCCGGAAAGACCACCATGCCATACGAGCAGCCCGACGTATCCGGCGGCGCACAGCAGCGGAAAATGACTGGGTCGGCCGCGTGCTTCCATGCTTCGTCCCACATCACGAGCCAGCAGTGCGCCGACGATGAGACCCAGCCCCCAGTTGACGAGCCCGGTGACGGCAGCGACGAATCCGACCAATGCGGCTGCCTGCCCGGGTGATTGGGGTAGTTGTGCGATTCGACCGAGAAGGCGACGAATGACCGGACTGTCCGCCAGTGCGTAGCCGGTGACGAGTATCAACGCCATCTGCATGCTGAACTGGAGAAACTTCCAGAGACCGGTCGACCACCAGGTATCCAGCAGGAGCATCGCCGTTTCCTGTCGATCGAGCCCGTCGTAACCGAAGATGAGCGCGAGCACCGCCGTCAGGACGGTGAGTCCCAGAGCCAGAATGAGTGGGTCGGGGATACATCGTCCGATCGTGTGGCTCAGGATCAGGCCCAGTCTCGCGATCATGGCTTCAATGGTATGTCAGCGAGAGACCGTGGTCGATGCGTCGGCAACGCGTCACTCCGAATGCCAGGTCCGGCTGCACCGATCGAACACGACCGAGGTGCTTGCGGGTCCTATGACTTCCGTCTCGGGCAGGGACAGGCCCAGATCGATGAAATCCGGATAGATGTCGGTCTCCATGGGGCTGATGGCCAGTCTTCCGGTGACCGACATCAGATGATCGATCAATTCCGGATCGGGAAGTGGCAGTTCAATCGGGCTGCAGCTCACCGCCTGACAGACATGAGTTCGCATCATTTCGGCGACGACCGCCAGAAGCGGCTGGTTGGACCGGCTCTGAATCTCGATGAGACCCGATTGATTGAGAACCGATGCCGCCGTTCTGATATCGGCATCCAGCAGACAGGTGCCCGATACCAGGGCTTTCTCGATGGCCTTGGCATCAGCCTCCTCGATCGGACCCTCGACACAGACGGCGTATCGAAGTGGTGGAGAATCGGCCTCGAGTCCGAGATTCGATGCCCGATCGGAACTGGCGTCCAGTCCCAGCATCACCTCCATTCGAGGGGATTCCATGACGGCGGCCACGGCGGTCAATGCCGACCAGCCCGAGACGCCGTCGATGATCAGACGGCTCATTCTCTGATCATGAATCATTCTGGCCCACTTGATGGAGGATGAATGATTCGAGCTGATGTTCGCTTCCAATGGATTTGAACCATCGTCGTTTCTGAATGCGTTCTGATTCATCGAATTCCGTCCTCCCACGCAGTACTCGAACGCACAACGCCCCGAACAAGCGGGGCGTTGGAGACCTCGATCCGAAACGAGACGGATCAGAAGTTCCTATGGCGCCTCTCTTCTCCTTGCTGGTACGACGCGAAGACTCTCCCAATCCGATCCAGAATCTGTCTGAGCGGATGAACCGGTTTCTGGACAGGGATCACTCTCGCGTCCCTGCGAACGTGCGATCTGGATCGTCGAATGTCGTCTTGCTCGTGATACTCAACCATGCAATTGGAGTGTTCTCCAGATTGGCACGAGATCAAGCAGAACATGGAGAAGTTGCCAACTAATACCGAAAGATCGCCATCCGGCCATCATGCGGTTCGAGGGGCCTCAGATCATGCATGCCCACCGCTTCACGGGGGCTCTCGGAGTCTGTGCAGGCTTGAACCGTGGTTGATTGCGTGAAGCCGCTATAGTGCCGCGAAGTCATCAGGATCCCCCAGGAGTCTCCCATGTCGATGTTGCAATTCGTCCGGCACGCCGGTCGATACCGCGAGATGCTTTCGGTACTCGTCAGTTTCGGGTTTCGAGAGTTCTTTGAAGATGCCAAGCTCGATCTTCTTCTCGAGAAGAGTCGAAGAGTCTTCCATCATTCGTCGAATGAGGAAATCCACAGGATGGGCCGGCCCAAGCGGCTGCGTCTGGCGCTCGAGGAACTGGGGCCGACCTTCATCAAGCTCGGTCAGGTCCTGAGTACACGCCCGGACATTCTTCCGCCCGAGTACATCGAGGAGTTCCAGCACCTCCAGGATGATGTTCCCAGCGTTGCCTGGGACAAGATCAAGGCGCAGCTGATCGAGGATCTCGGCGATCTCGACGATCACTTCGAATCGATTGACGAGGTGCCGATGGCGGCGGCTTCCATGGCACAGGCCCACCGAGCCGTTCTCAAGGATGGACAGCCGATCGTTCTCAAGGTCCTGCGTCCGGGCATCGCCAAGACCGTAGTGATCGTCGAG
>MDTA01129207.1_pt1 | contig 10732 bp, 13 predicted proteins | sample 811151 | NCBI WGS metagenome assembly MDTA01 (sample SAMN05326648, study PRJNA326480) | marine metagenome | isolation source: seawater | place: Indian Ocean: South | collected 2010 | reverse complement strand
TCTCTTCAGCTAACTCAGACTGGTATTGATCCATACCTATTTTCTCTTTTATTTTCTACGACTGCTCTATTTAGTATTATTTAGTCTTGTTACCCCAAAATATGTACTTTTTACATTTTTGTCAAAGGAGAAACACCTACTATCTTTAGACCAGTGCCGATTACCGCCTTGGCTACAAAAATCAACACTAGTCTAGCCATCAAAATTTCATGATCGTCGCATAAAACTTTTAGTTCATTATTTAATTTTCCCTCATGTTGATAACCATGAATTTCCGACGCTAACTCATATAGATATGATACTATCCTATGAGGCTCATGCGATATACCTGCGATTTCAATTACTCTTGGCCACTCAGCTATTTTTCGGATTATTCTATTTTCACTTTTGGAAGACAATTTCACTAATTTTATTTTATTTAATTCGATGTTTTTGACGTCAATATTTAACTCCAAAGCCTTATTAATTATTGAACAGCATCGTGCATGCGCATACTGGACATAAAAAACTGCATTGTCTTTTGATTGCTCTAGAGCTTTTGCAAAATCAAATTCTAAGGGGGCATCATTTTTTCGCGTGAGCATCAAGAATCGAACAACATCTTTGCCTACCTCATTTACCATATCGCTCAGTGTCACAAAATTACCAGCTCGTTTTGACATTTTGTATGGCGATCCATTCTTGAATAGCCTTACCAGCTGACACAATTTGATATCTAAATTTATGCTGCCATTGGATAATGCTGTAACTGCTGCTTTCATTCGTTTGACGTATCCACTGTGATCTGCTCCAAATACATCTATAAGCTCATCATAACCTCTTTCTATCTTATCAAAATGATAAGCTACATCGGGTGCAAAATAAGTCCAACCTCCATCGGATTTTTTTATGGGTCGATCAACATCATCACCAAAGGCAGTCGACTTAAACAGTGTCTGCTCCTTAGCTTCATAGTCCTCACTTACCTTACCCTTCGGCGGAGGCAAAGTTCCACGATAAATTAATCCCTTCTTTCGTAATGCCTCAAGGGCTCGTTCAATCTTTCCACTTTCATACAGTTGTTTTTCCGAGTAAAATTTATCCATCCTAATTTCAAGGAGGGCTAAATCACTTTTGATACTGTTGAGCAAAGTATCCGTCGCAAACTTTTTTACAAGAGGCAACCAATCTGATTCTTTCTTAGTAATAAAGCTTCGTCCATACTTTTCTTTTAGTTTCTCTGCGACCTCTACTAAATATTCACCCGGGTAGCTATCTTTATCAAACGTGACCTTTTGACCATGTAATTCCAAATATCTTAAAAACACAGACCGAGCTAATGAGTCGACCTGACTTCCAGCATCATTAACATAATATTCACGGGTAATTTTGTAGCCATTGAACACTAGTAAATTGGCTAAAGCATCACCAAACACAGCACCTCTAGTATGGCCCACATGTAGGGGACCGGTAGGGTTAGCTGAAATATACTCAACATTAATTTTCTTTCCTTTACCTCGATCATTTGATCCAAAAGCAAAAGGGTTCAAAAATGCTTTGCCTAGAATAGTGAGCCATGTATCAAAAGTAAGGCTGAAATTTATAAAACCAGGCTTCGCAATTTCGATAGAACTTATCTTTTCATCTTGGGCCAAAATATCACCAAAGATATGGGCTACCTCAATTGGATTTTTTCTCTCTGAATTTCCAATTATCAAAGCAACATTCGTAGCCAGCTCACCTCGCATAGGATTCTTTGATGGCTCCACTACTACTGAATTAAGTGCCTCCGTAGATTCAATATGGCCGTTTGAAACTAGATCGTCGACTATACCTAGTACTTGATTCCTAAATATCTGATATATATTCATAAAGTTCTTGTCCTTTACGTGACTTTTTTACAATTTTGTTGACTAACTTTTTTCTTTGCTGGAATTAAAATTTATTAAAACTGGAATTCATCATTTGTAAGCTTTCGGTATTCCATTAAAGCATACTGATCGGTCATTCCAGCAATATAATCGCCAATCAGTCTCCCCTTGTTAGTCTCATTAGCAGTTTTTGCCTGTATACCCCATTCATCAGGAAGCATATCAGGCTGCTCAAAAAACATTTGGAACAAGTCTGAAATGACTTTAGAGCTACGATACCTAAGTCTGTTTACTCTCCAATGCCTATACATTCGTTCGAACAAAAAGTTCTTTGTTTGCTTTAAATCTTTATGAAATGTCGTCGAAAACCGTACAAGTGGCTGATCATATTCTCGAGCGCACTCAATTTTCCTCCGGGAACAATCTTTAAACAGCCGCTTTGTCTCAAAAAGGACATCTTCTACCATTGTACCAAAAACTCGTCTGAAGGCCTCATGGCACATCCGTGACGTATCAAGGTTAGGATATAATTTATTAACTTCCCGAAAGCAACTGCCAACAATCGGTAAATCATATAAATCAGAAATTTGAAACAACTCGGCCCGCAGCCCATCGGAAAGGTCATGCGTATTATAGGCTATATCGTCAGATATAGCAGCAACCTGTGCCTCGCAACTAGGAAATGTCCCAAGATCAAGATTGTGAATTAAATTGTACTCCTGCAAGTAATAATTCAACTGGCCAATAAGTGGACCATTATGCTTGGCAATTCCCTCTAACGTTTCCCAAGTAAGATTTAACCCATCAAAACTCGGATAAGTTTTTTCCAGTTTTGTTACGATCTTAAGAGCCTGAACATTGTGATCAAATCCTCCAAACGGTTTCATAGACAGATTCAAAGCATATTCCCCGCTATGACCAAACGGTGTATGACCAAGATCATGAGCTAGAGAAATAGCCTCTGTTAAATCAACATTTAACCCCAGAGCCGCAGCGATAGTTCTCGCAATCTGTCCAACTTCAATAGAATGGGTAAGGCGGGTCCTAAAATAATCTCCTTCGTGCGCAACAAATACTTGAGTTTTATGTTTTAACCTCCTAAAGGCCGATGAATGAATAATTCTGTCACGATCCCGCTGGTAAACAGATCGATAGTCACTTTCCTCTTCGTTGACAAGACGTCCCAGAGACTCATCAGTATTTGCGGCAAAATTGGATTGCACAGGCCACCTCCACCCTTGCAAAAGCTAATAAAAGTTATATTATTTATCTTATACTAGTTTTTTCTTGGGTCTTAAAGATGGAATTAAAATTACCTCCGAAGATAACAGACCGAGCTTTTTTGCGCATTTTGGAAATCGGAAGCTCCAAACACCTACGAATTGCTGTTGAAGGTGGGGGTTGCTCTGGATTTAAATACGAGATCACGCTTGATGACCAAGTTTCTGACGAAGACCAAATCTTTGATAAGAATGGTGCAAAAGTTATAATTGATCCAATTTCTATTGAATTTTTGGCAGGAGCCATAATTGACTACACCGATGAACTTATTGGAGCAAAATTTACAATTGAAAACCCTAATGCGACAGCATCATGCGGATGCGGAACGAGCTTTTCAATTTAATTACGTGGCAGTCATAGTGATAAATATTTGACTGCCCTTATCAGGAGCTACCGTGAAAATTGCTAGCTACAATGTCAATGGAATAAGAGCTCGCCTGAGTACAGTTAAAAATTGGCTGAAGAGCACTAAACCAGACGTTGCAGTCTTGCAAGAAATAAAAACTACAGATGAGACTTTTCCTACGTCCGAAATTGAGAATTTAGGTTACAACGTAACTACTAACGGACAAAAAGGCTTTAATGGATTGGCACTTTTGTCCCGCTATCCAATCAGTGATGTCAAGTATACTCTAGATGAGAATACCGAGGACCTTCAATCAAGGTGGCTTGAAGCAGAAATCAATTCCATAAAAATATGTGGCCTTTACCTTCCAAACGGCAATCCATGTCCTGGGCCTAAGTTTGACTATAAAATAAATTGGATGAATCTTTTTTATAATAGAGCTGCTGATATAATAAACAATGAAGAAACCGCCGTTATGCTTGGCGATTATAATGTAATCCCTCAACGGGAAGATGCTGCGAACCCTGAGAAATGGCTAAAGGATGCTCTTTTTCATCCTAAAGTTCGCAAGGCTTTTCAACGAATTTTAAATTTGGGGTTTACTGACGCTTTAAGGGTCTCCAGCTCTGCCGATAATTTGTTCACCTTCTGGGATTATCAAAAAGGATCTTGGCAAAAAAACGATGGTATAAGGATCGACCATATTCTTCTTTCGCCCCAAACAGCAGACAAACTAAAAACCAGCGGCATTGACAGTGAAATAAGAGGCGATCCAAAACCCTCAGACCATGTTCCAATTTGGATCGAGTTAGATAGCTAGCTTTTAATTTTTAATTCATATTTATATATCCAATCAAATCTTGTAATCAAGAAATTGGGCATCAATTTTGTGACTAGGCTCATACCAGTGTGGAGTAGAGTTCGAAGAGGCCCCTCAGGTAAATGATACACTCTCGCATTTCTGATTGCATGTTTTTGTATACGGCTTACTCGGTTTTTTCTGTTATTTTGGTAAATTTTCAAAACTTCTTGTTTGTTTGATCTATTATCTTGGGTAAGAAAATGCGCTAAAGACCTTGAATCCTCCAAAGCTTGATTTGCACCTTGTGCCAGGTAAGGAAGCATTGGATGACATGCATCACCTAATAGGGCAACATTTCCACAAAACCAGCTCTCGCTGCTTTCATATCCAAATAATCCCCATTTATGGATGTCATGAACATTGAGAAGTAAACTCTCTATTCCTGAAAAACGAGAAAACTCTTTTATAATCTCTGACTTTTCTGCTGGAAGACTCCACTGATTGTCATCCCATCTTTTCTGATCTTTACAAAAAACTAGGTTTACCAATGATTTTGATACTAGCGGGTAAGAAACTAAATGACACCCTGAACCGAGGTAAAGGTTTATTTCCTCTTTCGTAAATGCAGCATCAACTTTGTTAAACGGAACAGTGGCTCGATATGCAACCTGTTGAAAAAACTTAGGCTCTGACATTTCTGGAAATAATTTTTTACGCGTGGCAGAGTTGACGCCATCAGCGGCAACGATAACGTCAAAATCAAACTTCTTTTTGTTCGCGATTACAGACGAAATATCGTTTGCTCCTTCACAAATATTAGCTCTGCTTCCCAAAAAACATTTTGTACCTAAGTCAATTGCATTCTTTGCCAAAACCTGAATCAAGTCATTTCGATGAACAAGGTAGAAAGAAGTTGAGTACCGCCTCCTGGTAAAATTACCAAGTGGTATTTCCGATATTATGGAACCACTGTTAGCGTTTTTTAGTAGGACTTTCTGAGGCTGAGTCGCCTTTTGTTCTATAAGATGTTCCACTCCTAAATATCTGAGAACTTTTACACCGTTTGAACTTAATTGAACTCCTGCACCATACCCAACAAAGGTTTTGGATTTTTCGAACAACGTGACTTTCACGTGGGCTTTTCTCAAGGCTATCGCAAGCGCAAGACCGCCTATACCGCCTCCAATGATACCCACATTTAATGTTTTAACAGACATATCAAATTATGAATTGACTAGAATTATTATACCTTTTTAAACCGAAAAACACGCAGCTATACTTCGCGATGTATTCTCTCTTTACGCTCGTGCCTCTCTTGTGCCTCCAGACTTAAGGTTGCTATCGGTCTAGCATCAAGCCTTTTTAATGAAATTGGTTCTCCAGTTTCTTCACAAAATCCATACGTTCCATCCTCTATTCGACGAATCGCAGCATCTATCTTTAAAATCAACTTCCGTTGTCTGTCTCGGGTTCGTAGTTCTATCGCTCTGTCAGTTTCTTCGGAGGCCCGATCAGCCGCATCCGGAATATTCCTTGTATCTTTCTGCATGCCTTCTATAGTTCCCTTACTTTCCTCTAACAGGGAATTTTTCCAGAATAATAACTTCTCTTTAAAATACTCAACCTGCCTTTCATTCATGAAAGGTTCCGAGTCGTGTGGCTTATATTCCGAACTATTTAAACTATCATCGCTCATAAGAATCATACTCAAACTTTTTTAAAAATTAGGAAACGGATACCTGCAATTTTTTAATTTGTCACGAAGAAGATTCATATCTTGAACAAAAGTCCAAGATTGAATATGCAGTAGGTTTATAAATACGGAGGCTCAATGAACTTTGAAAGTACATCTAAATATCTAGCAAGTGAAGATATAACCGTAGCTGTAAACGCAGCCATAGCATTGGAAAAGCCATTACTTATAAAGGGAGAACCTGGGACAGGTAAGACTGAACTTGCTCGACAGATCGCTGCCAGTTTGAACTTAGAAAGCATCGAGTGGAATATCAAGTCTACCACTAAAGCGCAGCAGGGATTATACGAATATGATGCAGTGAGCAGACTCAGGGACAGTCAGCTAGGTGACAAAAAGGTAAGTACCGTAGAAAATTATATCAAAAAAGGAAAAATTTGGGAAGCATTTAAAGCAAAAAAAAGAACGGTGCTTTTGATAGATGAAATTGATAAAGCAGACATTGAGTTTCCAAATGACCTTCTTCAAGAGCTCGATAAGATGGAATTTTATGTATATGAAACAGGACAATTAGTTAGAGCCAATAAGCGTCCGATAATAGTTATAACATCAAACAACGAAAAAGAATTACCGGATGCCTTCCTAAGACGATGCTTTTTTCATTACATTCAATTTCCAGATCACGAAACTTTAACAAAAATTGTTGAAATTCACTTCCCAGGTATAAAAAAAACGTTGCTCGATGCAGCTCTAAATCAATTTTTTCAAATACGTGAGACGCCTGGATTAAAAAAGAAACCATCTACATCGGAGGTACTGGATTGGCTTAAATTATTGTTGTCTGAGGATATAAGCCCCTCAGACTTGCGGGGAGATACACGAAACATCTTGCCAAAGCTCCATGGAGCATTACTTAAAAACGAACAGGATGTTCAACTTTTCGAGCGCTTAGCCTTTATAAGCCGTCAAAAATCATAGATACAAAAGATTGGAAAGTTATGGTTTTATCCCTTGCATTTATTATTGGAGCAACATTGGGCTTTTTTATTGCTACTAAAAAAGGGGGTAATAGACTTGACAAACTACACTATGGAGTAGTGGTCGGTATTGCTATTATGCTTCTTACCCTACTCATTTTTATTTTTGCTCAAAGATTGGGGATATTTTAAACAATGTTTCTAAATTTTTTTAATAACTTGAGGCTGTACAACGTACCGGTATCCTTGAAAGAGTTTCTAACTTTGCTTGATGCATTATCAAAAGGGGTAGGTCGATTCGAAATTACAACATTTTATTTCCTTGCAAGATCATGCCTGGTTAAACATGAAAAAAATATTGATAAATTTGATAGAGTATTTTCAAAGTCATTCGAGGGGATAGAAAATATTTCAATAGAAGATCTTTTGGATTCACAGGAAATTCCGGAGGAGTGGATAAAAAAACTAGCTGAAAAATTTCTCTCAGAAGAAGAAAAGAAGGAAATTGATTCCCTCGGTACTTTTGAAAAACTCATGGAAACATTAAAACAACGATTGAAAGAGCAAGAGAAGCGACATCAAGGTGGAAGTAAGTGGATAGGAACGGCAGGAACTTCACCCTTTGGCGCTTATGGATATAATCCGGAAGGTATTCGTATTGGACAAGCTAAAAGTCGGCATCAGCGGGCAGTGAAAGTTTGGGACAAAAGAGCTTTTAAGGATTTTGATGAAAATAGTGAGCTAGGATCCAGAGAAATGAAAATAGCTCTAAAAAGACTTCGTTTGTGGGCAAGATTCGGTAATCATGAGTAACTGGACCTCAAAGAAACAATCAGCGCCACGGCAAAAAAGGGATATTTAGATGTCAGAACGCACCCTGAAAAATCAAATGCCGTAAAGGTTCTTATATTTTTTGACGTAGGTGGGTCAATGGATGCTCATATCCGAGAAGTACAAGAGCTTTTCTCCGCAGCAAAAACGGCCTTTAAGCATTTGGAATATTATTATTTTCACAATTGTCTTTATGAGGCGGTTTGGAAAAATAATATACGGCGATGGGCTGAACGAATTCCAACTCCAGACGTAATAAATACATTTGGAAGGGACTACAAATGTATTTTTGTTGGTGATGCTGCAATGAGCCCTTACGAGATTGAAATGCCCGGCGGTGCTAATGAGTATTATAATCCGGAGACAGGACGTTCCTGGTTAGAAAAAGCGCAGGCGCAATGGCCAAAAAATATTTGGATCAATCCAATTCCTCAGCCACAATGGAAATATACTCAATCAACTCAGATCGTTCGAGGCATTTTCGAAGATCGAATGGTACCCCTGTCTCTTAATGGCTTAGAGTTGGGAATGAAAATTCTTACTTGATTGGATAAGTAAATGATGAAATTTCTTTTTCTTTTTTTTATACCTCTAATTTTTACTCTTTTTGGACAAAGAAGTTCTATTCTGAAGACGAACAAAAGACTTTTTCGGGAGTCTACAGAGCTCTCCGAACCAATACTAAAATCCTTAATAAGAAAAATAGCCAAAACTTTGGAGTTGCCCGAAATACCGGTAAGGATTCATGAGGTAAAAAGCTTCAACGGATTAGCGACTCCCGATGGAAAGATTTTTTTAACACGAGGGGCCCTTGATGCATTTTACGAAGGCAAAGTGACTGCCGAAGAATTGTCAAGTATTGTGGCACATGAACTTGGCCATGTTGCACTCGGTCACTCAAAACGACGAATAGTCGATTTTTCAATGCAAAACGCACTGCGAATCATATTAAGCTTAACAATTGGCCGACTTATTCCAGCCATTGGCGTTTACATTGCTAACTTTATTGCAAGTCTTTTGGCAGCGAAGCTATCCAGAAACGATGAATTTGAAGCTGATGCGTACGCAGCTGCAGTACTAACCAAAGCAGAAATCGGGACAGAACCTCAAATCAGTTTATTGAAGAAACTTGACCATTTAACATCTTCCGAGGGCCTGGTCCCCCAATGGCTATTAAGTCATCCAAAAGTCAGCGATAGAATACGTGCAATTTCGGAACATACGAGGGAATGGAGTTCTAAAAATACCACCTAAAACCTTTACCTATTTGTGATGTACCTTTAAAATTTATGAAAGAGCTTTCCAACTAAAATCAGTTTTATCTCTATAAAATTTAAATATCATACTTCGAAAGAAAAAACTCATGTTAAATCGGTCAATTTATCAAAAAAAAGGTAATACTTATGCCCTGCAATGTCATAATCCGCTAGTTTCCATACAAGAAAATATCCTTACACTTTCTCATTTATTGAAAGCCCAGCCCTCAAGAAATAACAACAAGAAGAAGCATCCCTCATAATTATCTAAAAAAACACTTTGTTTAATCATTGAATGTTCCAAATTAATTAAATCAGCCATCTCTCCAAATAAAAATCCCCGTCCATATTACGCTTGAATAAATATTGTTGAAATTGAAACGAACAAAACTCTTCTCACCAAATATTCTTTCTCGATGTGAATAGAAAATTTTTGTGCTAGAAAACTTTTTAAGACAGCATTAGTAATTTTAAACCAGCATAAAAGCCTAAAACACATTCATCAAGGCAATCACAGTGCAGTCAAATTATATAGGTGATAAGAGTCAAAAGTAAGTTAAACGGCCAGAACTTTCCACTGCAGTTTGAAGCCATTCATTCATAAAGTCAGAAACAGACCGCATGCAAATTAAACGAACAGAATTTTCTGAAGTCATCCAAAATGAAACAGCTAAATTTCTGACCCGCGTACGACGAAAAACCCCAATCTTGAAAGTTTCTGGAGAAACATCTGCTGGACTACCCTTCGCTAAGATTTCGCGCCAACCCTGCCCACTTAATTCAAAACAACATCGAGAGTCGGAAATATCACAACACAAATTGTGTTGCCGACCGAGTTTTGTTTCTAATTTTTGAACCATTTTTTTAACATTGGAATGATCTGTAATTATTAGACACTCATCAGTAGACATCCAGCCTACGCTCATTTTTTTTCCTGAATTGATACTCCCAACTGCTGGAAAATCGACTCCGGTCGTGCCCTCAACCAAAACCCGAGCAGTTTTTACATGAAATTCAGCTTTTACAGTTATCAGTCCCAAATCTTCCAATTTTCTCACGTTTGGCGCTACTGATTTAGATATCTCCTCAGACATGCTGCTTATTTCCCTCTGGGTCATAAAAAACAGGATCTACGATCTCTGCTTTGATAAAGGTGCTTTGACCAACAGATAATTCAATTATATCACCGATTCGATCTAGTCCCCCCTCGACCAAAGCCAGTGCAATAGACCTTCCTAACGTAGGTGAAAAGTAGGTAGAGGTGACATACCCAATCACTCGAAGTTGACCACCTTCTTGCAACCCTTCCACTGCTTGAGCCCCGTCCGGTAAAACCAATTGCGAATCTTCGGTAAACAAACCAACAAGTTTTTTTCTATCTGGAGAATTCAGAAATTTTCTCGATTGGGCCCTCTTCCCAATAAAGTCGTTTTTCAATTTTGAAACTGCCCATTGTAAATTTAAGTCTTGTGGTATAACTGTGCCGTCCGTTTCATCTCCAACCATAATGAATCCTTTTTCAGCCCGCATCACGTGCAAAGCTTCAGTTCCGTAGGGTTGTATTCCAAATTTTTTACCAGATTCAATACATTTCTTCCAAAAACTTAGTCCGTGCGTTGCTGGAATTGCTATTTCGAACGATAATTCACCCGAAAAAGATATCCGATAGAGATTGGCCCTCACTCCTTCAAAGTTT
>MDTA01066973.1_pt1 | contig 10732 bp, 8 predicted proteins | sample 811151 | NCBI WGS metagenome assembly MDTA01 (sample SAMN05326648, study PRJNA326480) | marine metagenome | isolation source: seawater | place: Indian Ocean: South | collected 2010 | reverse complement strand
GATTCTATGGTTTTGCATCCAACGTATCCCATGCTTTGACGCAACCCGCCCTCAAACTGATCTAAAACTTTAACTACGACACCCTTATAAGGCACCCTGCCTTCAACTCCCTCAGGAACAAGTTTTTCTGTCTCGACCTCATCTTGAGAATATCTATTTGCATCATTCCTTTCTGACATTGCGCCCAAAGAACCCATTCCCCTATACGTTTTAAAGCTTCTACCTTGATAAAGTTCTACTTCCCCTGGAGCTTCTTCTGTACCTGCTAACATACTGCCAAGCATTACTGAAGATGCGCCAGCAGCAATCGCTTTTGCTAAATCACCTGAAAATCTAATACCGCCATCAGCAATTAATGGTGTAGGGGAATTTTTCATAGCCTCTTTAATTGACAATATTGCTGTAATTTGAGGTACACCTATCCCTGCAATAATTCTAGTGGTGCATATAGAACCAGGACCCATGCCTATCTTAATTGCATCTACTCCAGCCTCCTCTAATGCAACAGCACCATCAGGCGTTGCAACATTTCCAGCAATCACTTGAACGTCTTTAAACTTATTTTTTAACATTTTAATAGTTTCGATAACATTTTTTGAGTGGCCATGAGCTGAATCAACTACAAATACATCTACGCCCATTTCATTAAGGGCTTCTGCTCTATCAAATGTGTCAGTACCTGTTCCTAAAGCAGCAGCAACCAACAATTGTCCAGAGCTGTCTTTGGTTGCCAACGGAAACTCAGCAGATTTATCTATGTCCTTCATAGTAACCAGCCCAGAGAGATTGCCAGCTTTATCCAAAACTAATACCTTCTCAATACGGTTTTGGTACATCAACTTCTTTACTTCATCTTGATGAGTTCCCTCGTTGATAGTAATTAATCTATCAAGTGGAGTCATGATAGAACTAACAGATTCATTTAAATTATCTGCATACCTAAAATCTCTAGAAGTAACAATGCCTTTTAAAACTCCACCATCTACAACTGGCATACCTGAGATATTTAGTTCACTTGTAAGCTTAACTAAGTCTTCAACGGACTGAGTTGACTGAATTGTTATTGGATCTTTAACAATTCCGCTCTCATATTTTTTGACTGTTCGAACATGGGTTGCTTGATCTTCAATAGTATTATTTTTATGGATTACGCCAATGCCGCCACTTTCTGCCATAGCAATAGCCATCTTTGATTCAGTAACTGTATCCATTGCTGCAGATACTATTGGAAGGTTTATAGATATTTCTTTGGTGAGCTTACTTCGAAGCAAAACATCCTTTGGGGTAAAATCAGCAAATCTTGGGAGGAGAAGGACATCATCAAATGTTAATGCTTTTGGTTTAACTTTTTCCATAATAGATTATATATTAAGAAGATTTTAAATTGAACTTTAAGACCAGTTAAGCTGACTATAATATTCCAGATAAAAGCACCTGCATAATGGTGTATAATTTTTTTCTCTTTAATTTTAAACAGTCTGACAAGCGGAAATACAATGAATAAACTTCTATTTATGGGTAGAAAAATCTATGGTGCTAATGCTCTGGAGTGGAGCATTAAGAATGGCTGGGACGTGTTTGGTGTAGTCACTGATGAGCATCAAAAAACGTCACCTACTGCAAAAATTGCGCGGAAATATAAATTAAATTTGTTGGATTATGATGGATTAATGAATTTATTAAAGTCAAAAAATATAAAGTTTGATCTAGCAGTCTCATATGTTTACTGGAGAATATTAAAAAAACCACTTATACAGACTCCAACACTTGGTATTTTAAACTTTCATCCTGCGCCTTTGCCTGATTTACGTGGCACTGGTGGATTTAATGTTGCGATCTTAGAAAACCATAGTTCTTTTGGGGTTACAGCTCATTATTTGGACGAAGGTATTGATACAGGTCCAGTAATTGAGGTAGACAGATTTAAGATTAATGCGAAGACAGAGACTGCACAGAGTCTTGAAAAAAAGAGTCACGAAAGAATGGTAGAACTTTATAAGAGGATACTCACAAGGGTAAAAGATGAAGGCATTCTATCAAGCGAAAAACTTGAAGGAGGTAGGTATATATCAAGAGATGATATGGAAGAGATGAAACGCATCAATCCAGGTGATGACATTGATGCAAAAATAAGAGCTTTCTGGTTTCCACCCTATGATGGTGCATTTATTGAGATTGATGGACAAAGATTTACACTTGCAAATAGAAATATTTTAGAGCGCCTAAATGGTGACACAGAGGCATTATTTAGGCATACACAAAAGGGTTCATAATGCATTTTAAAAACTTAACTATAGATGTTTGAGTGGGTTAAAAAAGAATTATACGAGTTTGGGAATTACCTTCATCAAAACTCTAATTCTGCAAAGCAAGAAGATTTAAATTATGACATAGCGTTCATAGGTGCAGGCCTAGCCTCAACACATACTCTTATTGAACTAATAAATAATATTAATTACAGAGATTCATCAAATATCTTCGATGGCAAACTCAAGATTGCTGTTTTTGAAAAAGATGAGTGGGTTTGGGGTGGAATTCCATACGGAAGACGCTCTAGCTTCACTTCTCTGATAATAACACCATTAGATGAATTCTTGCCTGATTATGAGTTAGAGCCGTTCATTAATTGGATGTGCATAAACTACCAATGGTTGATCAAGCCCTTTATAGAGAATGCAGGTTCTAGATCAAAAAAATGGTTAAAAGAATCAGAAAATAAAATTTTACAGAAAGAAAGTCATAATATTCATATTCCTAGGTATTTTTTTGGTATATATCTATGGGATAAATTAAGAAAATCTTTTAGTGAATCAAGTAATAATATTGAAATTAATTTCATTTCTGAGGAAGTCACCTCAATAGAGAAAACTAGTGAAAGAGATTGTAGATTCATTCTAAAAGCTAATAACCTTAACTTTTTCACAAATAATATAATGCTTGGTGTCGGAATTCCCGAAATAAGAACTCTTAAGATTGATAGTGTGCCCAAATGCGAGTCTCTTATTATTCAAGACCCCTACTATCCACAATTAAGTTCCCAAATAGAGAATATAAAAAGCCATATTAACTCAATTGAAAATCCAAAAGTAATGATAGTTGGTGCAAATGCAAGTGCCCTTGAAATTATTTATCAAATCCAAAACAATCTCGAAAAAACTAAAGATATAACCTTCAAAGTTTTATCCCCACAAGGAAAATTACCAAACCTTTTTATAAAGAATAAGCCTACAAGCTTTGAAGCTAAATCGCTAAGTCAGCTCGACAACACAAATCAAGCGATTACTGCTGATTCTATTCTAGAAGCGTTCAAGAAAGATCTTCAATTTGCAGATTTAAATAATTATGGGATTTCTGATACTTTACCAATTTTTACAAGCTTCGTTGGAAGCTTGGTTGGTAAATTAAGTGATGGTGAAAAATTAAAATTTGTAACATTTCATGGAGTTGAGATTGGAAGACTCCAAAGGCGTGCTGGATATGAGTACACTCTCCCAGTTAATGAGTTAATAGAAAAGGAATTAATTGAAATTATATCTGGTAAGTTGGTTGAAATTACTATTGATAAAAACCATGAGGGCAAAGCTAATTATATTAGTGAGGGTGACCTATGCTATGAAAAGTTTGATGTTTTAGTCAATTGTTCTGGTTCAAGCGGCTTAAATAAAAAACATCTTTCAAACTTACTAATACAATTAATTGAATCAGGAATTTGTATGCCCACTCCTTCTTCTCATGGTTTTGTTGTAGGAGATAAATTCGATGTTTGTGATGGTTTTTATATAAATGGGCCTCTACTGGCAGGAAACGTGGTCGGTTCAATGGGTATTTGGCATGTAGAGCACTGCGGAAGAATCATGTCTTTTTCGAAAAAAATATCAGGCTATTTAATTGACAACATTCTTAAATAGAAATATTTAGTTTATCTATTTAGAGTCCTAAGGATATGAAATATAATCTCCTCTTGCTCGGAATCTGTTAGATCACTTCCCGAAGGCAAGCATAGGCCATTCTGAAATAACTCTTCATCTATACCTTCGCCGTGATATTTTGCACCTCTAAAAACAGGCTGAAGATGCATAGGCTTCCATAATGGTCGAGATTCTATTTCATGCTCCATTAAAGATTCCATTATTTCGTCTTTATTCACTCCACAAATATTTGGATCAATTGTGAGTGTAGTTAACCATCTAGTTGATCTGTGACCCTTGGTTTCAGGCATAAATCTAATTCCTGGCATGGATAGACCATCAGCATATTTAGAAAATATTCTTCTTCGCTGGTTAACTCTCTTATCAAGAACTTCTATTTGCCCTAATCCGATTGCTGCACATATGTTTGATAATCTATAGTTGTATCCAATAGTCGAGTGCTCGTAATGTGGCGCTGGGTCACGCGCTTGAGTTGAAAGAAATCTAGCCTCTTTAGCCCATTCTTCATGTTTTGTAATGAGCATGCCTCCGCCTGATGTAGTGATGATCTTATTTCCATTAAACGATAATATTGAAGCATCACCTCCGCTTCCTGCTTTACGTCCCTTAGATGATTCTGCTCCAAAACTCTCAGCACTATCAATAATGAGTGGAATAGAGTATTTTTTAGCTAAGTTCTCAAGTTGATCAATATCTACTGCCTGACCATACAAGTCTGTCGGAATGATTGCCTTTGGGAGCCTTTTCTTTGCTGATGCATTTTTTAATTCATCTGCCAAAATATTTATATTTATGCACCAAGAATCACTATCTAAATCAAAAAATCTTGGTTTTGCTCCAAGGTAATTAATCGGAAATACGCCACCTGCAAATGTCATTGACGATACCCACACTTCATCTCCTTCCCTTACTCCTGCTAGCCTTAAAGCCAAATGAAGTGCAGCAGTTCCCGAACTTAAACCAACGCAGTGTAAGTTTTTGTCTTCAAGATATTCTTTGACACTATCTTCAAATTTATCGAGATGAGGTCCTAGTGGAGCAACAAAATTTGACTTAAATGCATCAGCAACAAACCTTTCTTCTGAGCCTGACATATGGGGTTTTGAAAGATATATACGCATAATTATATATTTGGCATTAAACAATATTCCATTTAACTAGAGTTACCTTTAAATTTTTCTTGGCCCACACCCCTATCATCATCAATACCTGATTTTTCAAGAATCTTTTTTATTGTTAAGAAAATTATTTTCAAATCAAGAATCAGACTATGATTATCAACATACCATATATCAAGTGAAAACTTCTTATCCCAAGTGATAGCATTTCTTCCATTTACTTGAGCCCAGCCTGTAATTCCTGGCCGAACATTGTGTCTTCTTGATTGCTCTTTAGAATAAAGGGGTAAATACTCTGTTAATAAAGGTCTTGGCCCAACTATGCTCATTTCCCCTTTTAATACGTTAAATAATTCTGGCAATTCATCTAGTGAGCTATTTCTAAGCCATGTGCCAAAAGCGGTCATGCGCTCTTCATCTGGTAAAAGAATTCCATTTTCATCTTTGGTATTTAGCATTGTTCTAAACTTTATAATACTAAATAGTTTTCCGTGTCTCCCAGGTCTTACTTGTGTAAATAAGGCTGGTGAGCCTAATTTAGCTCTTATAAGGACATAAAGAATTATTAAAACTGGGCTTAAGCAGATGATTGCAGCACTTGATACCAATAAATCAAATATTCTCTTTAACAACTTAACTTCTCCTATGACTCCAATATTTTAATCATTTCTTTATTAATCTTATGAACATCATATTTATTTTCTGCAATTACCCTCGAATGATGACCCATACTATGAACTAAGCTTGGTGAATCAACAAATTTTTTCATTGCCTTTGATAGTTCTTCTGAATTTTTAATTGACACTAGAAAACCATTTTTATTTGGTACAACTGTTTCTCTGCAACCAGGCGCATTTGTAGTAATAATTGCTCTTCCTATAGACATAGCCTCCAAAACTGTTCTAGGTGTGCCCTCCCTATAACTTGGCAAAACAAAGACACTCGATTTATTTATAAAAGATGCAACTTCATTCGTTGGTCCGTGCCATGTAAACCATTTAAGTTCCTTCCAAAATTCGATTTCATCTCTAGTCATTGAATCTGGATTTGAATCAAAAGCACCCACTAAGTGAAGATGTGCAACATAATTATCTTTATTCAATATTTTTCCAGCTTCTACATACTCTCTTACCCCTTTGTCTCCAATTAATCTTGAGATCATAAGGAAATTTAGTTTTTTTTCACTTACTTCACTATAAGGAAAATCCTCCAAACTAACTCCTGAACCATTTACAACATAGGTAGGCTTATTTTTCTTGAGCAGTCCACTATTTGTGAAATCATTTTTATCATCTGGATTTTGAAATATTATTGCCTTTGCCTTTATTAAACCCAAGCCATACAAGGTACTAATAATAGTTTTTAAAATATTTCTTTTAAATGACCCATTCCCGGTAAAAGCAAATCCGAGACCAGTTATTAAAGCGAAGAACTTTTGATTTCTAAAGAATAAGGATGCGATCCCACCCCATATCACTGGCTTAGTTGTATAAGCCAAGACAATGCTTGGTCTTAAATCTTTAAATGCCCTAATAAAAAAGAATATTGAAAGAAGATCTTTTATAGGATTCATTCCAGTTCTAGCAATGGGAATGTTATAAGTTTCTACTCCGATTTGATTAAGTGAATTTTTTGAATTTTGATCTGCATCTATATTGTCTGCCGCAGCAAAAACTTTATAGCCTTTGTTAATCAATGCTTTCAGTAAATGGCCACGAAAATTTACTAGAGATTTTGGTTCAACGCCAACAACGAGAATAGATTCTTGCACAATTTTACTTTCTTCTAAAATCTTTAATTAAGTTATTTAAAACCTCAAGAGGAGGATTAAATGGTTTAGAAATCCATGATCCAGACCTATCAAAATATCCTCCTGCTCCTAGTTGAGCAGTATGTGAAAACCCATAGCTAACTTCTAGAATAGCAGGCATATTTGATCTTGGGTCAGTAATCATATCTAAGCCTGTGCACTCAGAGCCTAAAGCATCAAAAGCTTTGAATGCTGAATCTATGATAGCTTTAGTTACAAGGGTTTTATCATAAAATAGTGTTCCGCCTCCTGAAGCACGAAACTCACCTGGGCGGGTTCCTCTTGCAACAAAACTAAGCTTATCCCTAACAACAGCAATCTTGAGATCATAGTTAACATTTGGAATATATTCTTGCAGATAAACATAACCTTTTTCTTTGGGGAGTGATTTTGCTTGAGTTCTAGAAAATAGGAATTCTGGAATACGCTTAATTCGTGTTAAAAACTCATCTAAAGATTTTGTTGAAATTAAGTTCGACTTTAGTTTAAAAGCTGTGCTTGGAGCTGAATTTATACCGTTTCCGAACATTTGCTTTGCATATTTCTTTAGCTCATTTTTATCATTAATAAGTTTTACATTGCTTGATCCAGAACCAGTTCTTAATTTCGCAACTACGGGAAATTCTTTTTTTTCTTTTATCCACTCATTTACAGCATTTAATGAGTGTAATGGATAATTTTCTGGAGAATCTAAGCCTAGGGCCTTAATGAAATATGATTGCGCAACTTTATCATCAAAATGCTGTGAATCAGCCTGATCAGGAAAAACTATGCAGCCAGCTGATTTCAGCGCAGATAAAATATTCTTTGCAAATATCATCTCATCATTAGAGTAATGGCTGTAATGCCACAAAATAATGTCATGATCTACCAATTTTCTAAATGAGTCTTTTGAGCGCCAGTCAATTAAACTATAATCAATCTTTAGTTGATCACAATATTCAATCCAAACATGTCCCCACGCACTTGAATGCTGATCATGAAAATCAGATTTTACAACTGCAATTTTTGGATTATTCATAAATATTTTTCGTGCAAATCTATTTTAGTTGCAAATTCATCTTTGTATCTTGAGGAATTTATTTTTGCCTTATACAAAATTCCAATAGAGTTAAGGTTTAATCTGTTTAAGTACCAATTTAAATCTCTTAACTTTTGTCTTCCTTTGATGTAATTAGAAATTTTCTTCTTTCTAATTAACTCATAATTATCGCTATCTGAATCATTCAATAATGAATTAATCTTATCCAAATCAACTCGAACTAAATCTTTACCTACAAGAATTTGATTTTCTCCAAGATAAATAGGATTAGATTTTGACGATATTAAGCTGCCGTTTTTAATTTCTAATTCAGCTACTAAACCTGTTTTATTATCTTCAGATAAAGCAACCAATGGTTTAGATTTGTCTCGTGAAGTATAAACATCATCAAAAATAAAATTACCAAGACTGTAATAGATGGCGGAACCATTTATTTTTTCATATCCTTGAATAACATGAGGATGATGTCCATAAAAAACATAATTATGTTTTGAGGCTATAGCTCTTGCAAACTTAATATCATCAATGCTTGGCATATCAACATGCTCCTGACCTGAATGAACGGATAAGATACTAAAATAGCCATCCTCTACATTTTCTTTAATTTTTTGATATGCATCTGTTGCTTTCAAATAATTTAGGCCTTTATGAGATCTACTTTTTACCTTTGATGGGTTTGTATTATGCGAACAAAAGCCTAGAAGTGAGATTTTATCTTTATTTATTTTTAATCTTATCTGTTTATTTTCAGTACCAAACCAATCCAGGCCATTAGATTCGAGTATATCCTTAGTACTCTCATATACATCCATTCCAAAATCTCCTATATGATTATTGGCTAAATTGAGATGAGTGATATTCAAATGTTTTAATAGTGCAATATTTTCTGGGTGTGAACTTACTGTTGCAGATTTTCCAAGGATTCCTTTTTGGTTAACGCAAAAAGGAGCTTCAAGGTTACCTACAACAATATCGAATTGGCTCAAATATTTTTTAACAGATTCAAGTTCAGCATATAATTTCGGATTATTTTTGATGCAATACCTACCAAACATAGCGATATCACCAAGTAATGCGATTTTCATTTCGTGCTTTTGCAGAGTAAATAAATTTTGTCTGACTTTGCTGCACAAATAAAGTCATTCATATGTAGACCTTTTATCTTATGTGACCACCATTGAAGTCTTACAGAACCCCATTCCAATAAAATTGCTGGATGGTGATCTTCGTCTTCAGCTAATTTCGCAATGTCCATGGAAAACTTAACAGAGTCTTTATAGCTGTCAAATGAATAGGTTTTACAAAGTATATTTATGTCTTGATGAATAACTTCCCAACCATCAAGATCCTCTAAAAGTTCTGTAAATCTTTTTTCATCTATCAATGGAGCATCAATGGTGCATGCTTCACACTTTTGTTTCGTTAGATCCATCTGTTAGATGCCGCCTTTAGTAAGCTTTTTTGGATCAAGTAATAAATTTAGTCTTTTTATTGATATTCCTGTCTCTTCATGGGCAACATCAATTATAGATCTTTTTTCTTTATAAGCTTTTTTAGCAATAATGGCAGCCTTTTCGTAGCCAATTTCTCTATTGAGAGCAGTAACTAAAATGGGATTCCTAGATAATTGTTTTTCGATATTTTTTTTATTAACTTTAAAAGTTTTGATTCCTTTTAAAGCCAATAATGTGCATGAATTAGAAGCAAGAGTAATGCTTTTAAGCAAGTTATATGCAATGACAGGCAACATAACATTTAATTGAAAGTTTCCGGCTTGATTGGCGTAAGAAACTGTTAAATCATTTCCTAAGATATCAGCCGAAGCCATCATTACCGATTCACTGACAACAGGATTAACTTTACCCGGCATAATACTACTTCCAGGCTGAAGTGCTTGAAGTTCAATTTCCGCTAAACCAGTCAATGGGCCACTATTCATCCATCGTAAGTCATTTGAAATTTTCAAAAGCACTAGTGCCAAGTTCTTTACTGCACTGGACATATTTGTGGCAGCATCTTGAGCGCTCAGGGATTTAAAGTAGTTATCGGATGACTTGCATTTTTTCTTTGTTAGTTTTGAAACCTCTGTAGCAAAAATCTTTCCAAAATTCTTTGGTGCATTGATACCAGTTCCTATCGCTGTACCCCCCTGAGGTAATGATTTCAAACCTTCAGCTGCCAGCTTAATTTGCTTATATTGATCATCTAATTGGGCGGTCCAACCTGAGAGCTCTTGAGCCATATCGATAGGCATAGCATCCATAAGATGAGTTCTTCCAGTTTTAACTATATCCTTAACTTTAGATTCCTTAGATTTTATTTGTTTTATAAGGCTTTGAAGAGATGGTAACAATAGCTTTTCAACATCAAGCAAAGCAGAAATATGAATTGCCGTTGGAATAACGTCATTACTGCTTTGACTCATGTTTACATCATCATTTGGATGAACTGATATTTTGCCTTTTTTTGATGCAATTGTTGCTATAACTTCATTAGCATTCATATTTGTGCTTGTTCCTGAGCCTGTTTGGAAAATATCTAACGGAAATTGATCATCATGCTTGCCATCAATAATCTCTTTAGCAGCAAACTTTACAAGCCTAGCTTTGCTTGATGGTAATAATTTTAATGTAGCATTAGTACTGGCTGCAGCATGCTTAATAATTCCAAGCGCCTCAATAAAAGATCTTCCAAAAGGAAATGCAAACTTAATTCCGCTGATCTTAAAATTATCTAATGCTCTTTGCGTTTGAGCCCCCCAAAGTGCCGTTGATGGCACTTTAACTTCACCAAGAGAGTCTTTTTCTATTCTATATTTCATATCCGCCTCGAT
>MDTA01211628.1_pt1 | contig 10733 bp, 8 predicted proteins | sample 811151 | NCBI WGS metagenome assembly MDTA01 (sample SAMN05326648, study PRJNA326480) | marine metagenome | isolation source: seawater | place: Indian Ocean: South | collected 2010 | reverse complement strand
AGTCATGGCCAAGCCGAGACCGCCGTATCCCCAAGTGTCACCCCCATCTGCATTTAAATCTCCAATCATTCCACCCCAACTAAACCATCCGTTGAAATCTCCGGGATAATGGGTGTTGAAACCGAAGAATGCGTAGGTAATTACGCCAATTGAGATGATGAAGACATTCTTGAAAAGAACATTAACTACATTTTTCTGCTGACAAAGACCAGACTCCAAAGTGGCAAATCCCAAATGCATGAGAAAAACCAAGGCAGCTGCAATGCAGGTCCACAGCATTGATGTTGTGAAAAAGTCGAAAGCCGGTGCGTAATCACCTTGGTGATCCAAAAGACCCTGGTAATCATCAATTGGACCTGCTTTCTCCTTTGCGGCTTCTTCTTCAGTAGCGGGTGCCGCCTCGTCGTGATTGTCTGCATGTGCCGGAATGGCGTAGGTGAATAGCAAAGTCGCCGCAAGAAGTAAAAACTTCCATGGGGCAACCCCGGCAAATGTTTTCGTTGCAAGTAATTTTCTCATTTTGTTACTATTTGGATTTCAGTTATTTACCTATTTTTAGGTCAAGAATTGCAACTCAGCTTGCATATCGTATGCCAAGATTTGAAAACCATTCATTTTGAACGAATTTTCCATTTGGAATCTGATTTTTTGCACAAATTTAACTCATCGTTTCAAGGACAGAAACAGGTACAATGTGTCAAAAATAGAGATATCTTTTTTTCAAAGTTTATTCCTAGGGAAATTCAGCATCCACAACATGCTGACTCAACCAATCATTAGGATGGGTAAAAGTAAGACAACGGACGGGTATCTTGTTGAGCCTGAACTAGGGGAGGGATATTTTGAGAGTCAGCTTACCTCTGCGGTCGACTGAATCTTAAGGTCACGAAGCTGGCGGTCCGTAGCGTTGCCTGGACTGTCAGTCATGAGGTCTAGTCCCTTTTGGGTTTTAGGAAAGGCAATCACATCGCGAATACTTTCCTTGCCAGCCAGAATGGTGACCAGACGATCCAATCCCAACGCGATGCCACCATGCGGGGGGGCACCGTATCTAAAGGATTCTAGCATGTACCCGAAGCGGCTTTCAACCACTTCGGGAGGAATCTGAAGAACTTCTTCGAAGATCTTCCTTTGCAGTTCGGGTTGATGGATCCGGATGCTTCCTCCACCAAGTTCGACCCCATTGAGAACAATGTCATAGTGTTGACCGCGCACTTTCTCGGGTTCCGAATTGATAAGGGGTAAATCTTCCTCGATCGGTGCGGTAAAGGGGTGGTGGGAGGCGACATAACGGCCTTCCTCTTGCTCAAAATGCATCAGCGGGAAATCAGTGACCCAAAGGAATTTAAAGTTCTTGGGATCGCGGATTTGTTGCCCGCGTTTTTCCAGAAGGGTGGCCGCTTCAAGACGGATACGGCCAAGAATGTTGCAGGAGCTTTCCCAACCACCGGCGGCGAAAAATACAATATCTCCATCTCCCACTTCAAGCTTGTTCTTGAGAGTTTCCTTCTCCATGTCGGAGAGGAATTTAAGGATTGGGGATTTCCATTCTCCTCCTTCGGATTTAATAAAGGCGAGTCCTTTTGCACCGAGAGATTTTGCGGTTTCTTCCAAGTGCTTGAGTTCACCTTGTGTGACATCAGCCAACCCTTTGGCATTCAATGCTTTCACCGAACCACCAGATTGGACGGTTCCAGCGAATACCTTGAAGTCAGAAGATTGAAAGTCTTCGGAAAAGTCCTGAATTTCCATGCCGAAGCGCATATCGGGCTTGTCGGAACCGAAACGGTTCATAGCTTCGTAATAAGGCATACGGAGAAACGGGGTATGGATCTCCTCTTCAAGAGTCTCGTGCCAAACAGTCTTAAGCAAACCTTCGATCAGGGCATACATGTCTTCTCGGTCAATGAAAGACATTTCAAGGTCAACTTGAGTGAATTCGGGCTGACGGTCGGCTCTGAGGTCTTCGTCTCTGAAGCAACGGGCAAGTTGATAGTAGCGCTCAATTCCCGCTACCATAAGCATTTGCTTGTATTGCTGGGGAGATTGAGGCAGGGCATAAAATTTTCCCTCGTTCAATCTGCTGGGAACCAGAAATTCGCGGGCTCCTTCAGGAGTGCTTTTAAAAAGCATGGGTGTTTCGATTTCCAAAAAATCTTGGCCGTCGAAATACTTTCTTATGGCAAGGGAAGCTTGGTGACGGAGTTTGAGGCAGTCCAGGTTGGATTTTCGGCGTAAATCAAGGTAGCGGTAAGTCAGTCGCAAATCTTCGCCAACTTTATCTGCGGATTCATCGAGTGGAAAGGGAGGCGTTTTTGATTGGTTATGAACGATGATCGAATGGGCGAAAAGCTCGATATCGCCAGTTAGGAGGTTGGGGTTTTTGGTTCCTTGCTCACGTTCGCGAACTTCTCCTTTGACTTCGATTACACTTTCTGGCTTGAGCTTGGGGAAGAGTTCCGAAAGGGTATTGTTTTCCGGATCGAGAACAACCTGAGTTTTTCCTTCGCGGTCGCGAAGATCGAGGAAAAATACTCCTCCATGATCGCGAAGGGAGTCAATCCATCCAATTAATGTGGAAGAAGATCCTGCGTTGTCTTGACGAAGTTGATTGCAATGGTGGCTACGTTTCATGCCTGTTGTAAAAAGTTCCATCGAATATCGAATGCAAACGCTCTTGGCAAGCGGGATGAGCTATATGGTTTTTGAATTTCGTTTTGGAAATTCATCGATTTAACTAAAACGAAGGTTTTTTACTCGCCATCCAAGGAAGGAAATTTCAAGGGTAAAGGATAAAATGAAAAATAGATTTGTTGTAATTATGGCTGGTGGCAGAGGGGAACGCTTTTGGCCACAAAGTCGATTGAGACGCCCGAAGCATTTGCTACCGATCGTAGGAAATTCTGCGATGTTGGCTCAAACCATTGATCGTTTGGAAGGCTTGGTGCCACCCGAGAGAATTTTCGTCATTACCAATCAGGAACAGAAAGAATCGGTTTTGGAAACCTGTCCCAGTCTGATACCCGAACGGGTCATCGGAGAGCCGGTTGGACGGGATACCGCGGCGGCCGTAGGCTTGGCAGCTTTGTTAGTTGAAGCGGAGGATAAAAATGCAGCCTTTGCTCTTTTACCTGCGGATCATGTAATTAAGGACGGAAAAGGCTTTCGCTCCGTTCTGTCGGCGGCCTTTGAGGCGGCTGAAGCCGATGATTTTTTGGTTACAATCGGGATCTCTCCCAATTTCCCATCCACAGGTTATGGCTATTTACAAAAAGGGAATGGAGTGGATGGAGTTGCCTCCCGTGCGGTCTCCGTCGTCGATCGTTTTGTGGAGAAGCCAGATTTGGACAAAGCCCATAAGTACCTCGATGCGGGTAATTATTTTTGGAATGCGGGTATGTTTGTCTGGAGACCTTCGGTTATCCTCAAGCAGATGCTTTTGCATGCTCCGGGCTTGTCCCTGGGGTTGGACGAACTGAAAGAAACCTGGCGGGAAACTGGAGCACTCAATGAAGCCATGGAGAAGGTTTATCCTAGCTTGGAAAAGATTTCCATAGATTTCGCAGTGATGGAAAAAGCTGAGAGAGTGGTGATGCTCGAATCTGATTTTGATTGGGACGATGTAGGCGAATGGCCCGCGATAACCAGGCACTACGATGCCGATGCTCAAGGCAATGTGTTCAAAGGTGAGGGAGTTGCAATGGATGCTCAGGGTAATCTGGCCTTCGCCGAATCAGGGCATTGCGTAACCTTGCTTGGGGTTAAGGATCTGATTGTCGTTCAATCGGGGGATGCGACTATGGTTTGTCACAAGGATTACGCTCAACAGGTAAAGGCACTTGCCCAACAAGTTGCAAGGAAACATCCGAATTTATCCTAGCGAGACAAGTTGAAATGGGGAATTACCTTGGGATCGATTATGGAACCAAGCGCATCGGTTTGGCTTATTCCGATGATCTTGGGGTTGCCTTGCCCATAGGTGCAATTCCAGGTGTGAAGCTAGATGGTTGTTGGGAGGCATTGGCTGAACAGATCGAGCAAAGAGGAATTAATCAAATCGTTCTTGGCTATCCAATTCAAATGGATGGCAAACTTGGTCGGAGAGCGAAAGAAGTCGATGAATTTGCCAAGCAACTCGTGAATCGGTTCGGGTTGTCGGTGAGTCGGGTGGACGAAAGATTGACCAGCGTTGCCGCAGAAGAATCTCTTGGGAAGCAAGCGAAATCCAAAAAAGGGCGGGCAAGTGGAAGAATTGATGCGACCTCGGCATGCTTGATTTTGAAGGATTTCCTTAGCCTTCCGAACGAATCGGGTTCGGGAAAAAGCTAAGTTCTATGCCAAAAGGAAAACCAGCGGGAGAATCGAGGAGGTGGCGATGTCTCTGTTCCTATGATGGCACGGACTTTGCCGGATGGCAAAAGCAACCCAATGGGATGGCGGTGCAAGATCAAATCGAGCATGCTCTAGGGGAAATTTTTGGTCAGGTAGTACGAACGGTCGGGGCTGGACGAACCGATGCAGGCGTACATGCGGATGGCCAAGTCTTTCACTTTGACAGTCCTTGGCCGCATTCTTGCACCTCGATGCTTCAGGCAATTCGTTCCAAGCTTCCAACGGGAATTTCTCCCCTAGAAATTGTCCCGGCAAAACCAAACTTTCACGCCCTTCATTCAGCCAAGGGCAAAAGATACCGGTATCGAGCGATGCGAGGATGGGCCAAGCCCCGAGAGGATCGTTTTACCCATTCTCTGAAAAATCGTAAGGTTGATTGCGAAAAGATCAATCAGGCGGTTGGTTTTTTTATAGGCGAGTATGATTTTAAGGCCTTTTCAGCCAACCGTGGGGCAGTCGAGCAGAGTAGTGTTAGGAAGGTTTGGAAAGTTAAGCTAACGGAAAAGAATGAACTGATCGAATTTGTTGTGGAGGGTGAGGGCTTCCTTTACAAAATGGTTCGAAGTATGGTGGGTGCATTGTTGGATGTGGGTTCAGGAAAGATGGAACCAAGTGAAATCGGAAAAATTCTCCATAGCTGTGAACGTACGGAACGAGTCGTCAGTGCTCCTGCAAAAGGGTTGAACTTGGAGAAGGTTTTTTATCGAAAGCCTAGGTACCTTTGAATAGGCAATTACTCAAGAGACATTGGAACTGGCTGATTGATCTGGTTTTCCCCGGGTTCTGCCCCGTCTGCGAACAATCTCCTTTTCTGGATGGTTACCATTACACCTGCCTGGGTTGCTTAGACAAAATCGCGTGGATAAATGGAACTCGTTGCAAGTTGTGCGGCATATCCATGGCCGGAATGGATTTTCAGGGTTTATGTTGTGCGGGCTGTCGAGGAGAGAATTTCTCCTTTGAAGAGGGAAGGTGCATGTTCTCTTTGGATGAAAACAGCCGAAAATTGATTCATGAATTGAAATATCATGGAGCCAGAGATGTGATCAGGGATTTTTCTGCATGGATCGAACGTACCCCTGGTTTTCTGTCTTTCTTGGAGGACTCGATCATTATCCCCGTGCCCCTGCATTCGAGAAGATTGAAGTCAAGAGGTTATAACCAAAGTCTCTGGATCGCTGAGGCGATGATGAAGGAACTTGGGACAAAGAGTGAATTGTCCACTTGCCTGAAGCGTATTAAAAACACTCCTACGCAAACGAAATTGGATCGTGACCAAAGAAAAGGAAATGTAAAGGGTGCCTTTGCCCTGCAAACCGGTATTCCTCTGAATAGAAAAAAAAGAATCGTATTGGTGGATGATGTGTTTACCACCGGAGCAACCTTGGATGCCTGTGCTCATGAGTTAAGAGAGCAAGGTTTTCAAAGAATTGCCGTTGCCACTTTGGGTCATGGATGACAGAGTGATTTGCCATGGCTTTCTTCAGTAAACCAAAATATTCAAAAGTAAGCGTAAAAGCACGAGAGGGCGTTCCCAAGGGTGTATGGACCAAATGCCCGGAAACGGGGGATATGGTTTTTGTCAAAGAATTGAAGAAAAACCTGATGGTTGTTCCTTCCAGTGGCTATCATTTTCCCCTTGCAGCTCCTGATCGTATTGATTCGTTGCTGGATAAAAATACCTTTGTGGAGCATGACGCGGAACTTCGCTCAGTGGACACTCTAAAATTCAAAGGGGTTTCCTCCTATCAGGATAAACTCGAACAGAATCGAGAGAAAACCAGTTTGGAAGATGCAGTGATCTCAGGAGTCGGGGAAATGGATGGAAATGGAGTAAGCTTGGCAGTTATGGACTTTCGTTTTCTTGGAGGAAGCATGGGCTCTGTGGTGGGTGAGAAAATTACCTTAGCCATTGAGCGGGGTTTGGAAATGAAAATTCCGGTTATCATTGTTTCCGCATCCGGTGGTGCGAGAATGTATGAGGGAATTCTTAGCCTCATGCAAATGGCGAAGACAAGTGCGGCTCTCGCCCGACTGGCGGATGCAGGAATACCTTATTTTTCCGTGCTCACCAATCCAACCATGGCGGGAGTTATGGCAAGTTACGCATCTTTGGGGGATGTTATTCTAGCCGAGCCCAAAGCCCTGATCGGCTTTGCCGGTCGACGGGTGATCAAAGAAACCACCCGAGCAGATTTACCTGAAGGGTTTCAGACTTCTGAGTTTTTGCTTGATCGAGGTTTGATCGATCAAATCGTCCCAAGGCACGAAATGCGTGACCGCTTGATTAGTTTGATTTCTCATTTAGGACATGCGAATCTGAAAAAAATCACCTACAAACCCAAAGCGGCATCGAAAAAGCCCAGTGTTCATTCCAAAGCCAAAAGAAAGCCTTCCGGGGTTGCTCCTAAAAGTTCTGGTAAAAAGCAGTCCTGACAAGAAATTAAATCATCTACTGTCCCATGGTTTTTGGACAGTACTTATCGGTAATGAACGACACACTACTTTACCTTTACAGTCTGCGTAACCGAGGTTCTTCTTTTGGGATTGAGCGCATCCGTAAGCTTCTTCCCTTACTTGGCAATCCCCAAAATAGTTTCCCTGTTATTCATGTGGCTGGAACAAATGGTAAAGGCTCTGTATGCTCGATGCTGGATTCGATTTACCGGGAAAACGGTTACAAGGTAGGTTTGTCTTCTTCGCCGCATTTAGTTGAACTGGGTGAAAGGATTAGGGTGGATGGTGAAATTCTGACTCTTGATAGGATTGAGAAATATGTTCGTCTTATGAAGCCTATTGCCGATAAAATGGAACTGGAAAAAGCAGGCTCCGGACCCACCTTTTTCGAGTTGATGACTGCGATGGCTTTTCTGGTTTTTGCAGAACAAAAAGTTGATTTGGCTATTTTGGAAACAGGTCTTGGCGGAAGGCTGGATTCGACGAATGTGGTTGAACCGAAACTTTCAATTATTACTACTATTGCTTTGGACCACTGCTCCATTCTTGGAAATTCAATTGAAGAAATTGCCCGTGAAAAGGCGGGCATCATCAAGCAGGGGGTTCCCATTATTACTGGTTGGCTTCCCGATGCAGCCAAATCAGTGGTTGAGGGTATTGCGGATTCTAAGTCTTCACCTTTTGAAAGTATGGCTCATAAGCTAGGAATTGAATTTCCAGAAACTAACCTTGTTGGAAGACATCAAAAAAGAAATGCGGCCCTTGCCTATTACTCCGTTTTGAAAATCGAAAATTTATTTCCAGTCACTGAGGAAAAGATACGGAAAGGTTTAACCAAAGTAAAATTGGAAGGAAGGTGGCAATACATCGAAGGTAGCCCAGCTATCATCTTAGATGCCTGTCATAACCAGGAAGGAGCGGTTGCCTTGCAAGAAAACCTCAGGGACTATGGTAAATCCGTCATTGTATGGTTAGGAGCACTCGGAGAAGACCGGGCGACGGAAGTCATCAATGCGGTTGTCCCCTTTGCCGAAGAAATCCGCCTTTTTGAAATCAAGCAACCTCGAGCCTGCTCCATCTCGAACTTGAAGAAATTAGTTCCGAAAAATTTTAGAGGAATCGTATCAGAAGGTACCTGCGAAAATTTTACTGAGCAACTAAAAGAAGTAAATAAAGCTTCGACCATCGTGATAACTGGTTCGATCTACTTAGTGGGCGACTTGCTTTCTCAAATAAGAGGAGAGTATTCTCACCCGTTGGGCCATAGATTTCAAGACTTGTTATAAAGGTTTTGCATCAAACTCTACAATTTTCCTCGCTTTAGCTTTAGTTTAAGTTGTTTGTAGACAGTTTTTCTTTGAAAAACTAAGAGGCACAGAAGTGATTTAATAGCTACATAAGTGGATGAATAATGCACTTAATTTAGCAGCTTTGAATCCTCAAAAATTAGGAGAAGAGCAAAAGTCTAGGACTGTTAATAACTGCTGAAAAAAATAACAATAACTTTAACAACTTATCGTTGGAAATTCTATAAAAGTTCGATTTTGTTGAGATTTTACCAAGGATCGTTTAATCTGCACGAGTCAATTTAAAACCATTAAAAACTTATTCACAGTACTAAATGTAGTGTGCTAATTTTCTAAGATACCCTACATATGGCGTTCAAAATTTTTAAAATTTTAAAATTTATGAATTTTTTTCTTTTCTTTTGTCGCGACATGGACACTATCACTTACACAGGGTGCCGTTTTACCGGCAATCAAAATTTCAAGGTATAAGGCGACTGTATAATTATTTTTGTAACAGATAAACAAGGTAGGGAAGCAAACAAGATGGAAAAAATATACGAAATTGGCGGAAAATCATTCGTTCTTGACGAAGACAAGGCAGTACAAGCCTTTCAGGAAAAACAGGTTATAAATGGACGTCAGTCAGAAGCATTTAATCTTTTACCCCTGAAGTACCAGTGGGCCTATGACCTTTACCGTAAGATGAAGGCAAACCATTGGGAGCCTGAAGATGTTCCTATGCAGAAAGACCTTGAACAGTGGAAAAGTTCCACTGAATTGAGTGATGTGGAGAGATGGATTATTATGATGGGCATCGGATATTTTTCTGCAGCGGAAGGGATTGTTGGAGATAATATTCAACATGTTGTTCGTGAATTGGTTACCGCACCTGAACTTAAACTTGTTCTGGGTCGGCATGCTCACGAGGAAAATATTCACGCGGACAGCTTACTTTACATGATCAGTTCATTGGGGATCAATCCACACGAATGCGAAGCTATGTTCGAGCAAGTGGACACGATTCGCAGAAAAAATGAGTATGTCACCAGGGTCTCCAAAAATCTTCGCCGAGACCTTGATCTCACTCAAACTCCCAACAAGCAGGAACTTGCGAAGAACATATTTGTTTTTGGTCAATGTATGGAGGGTACCCAGTTTTATGGTCTTTTTGGTATGATCCTTAGTTTGGCCCGCCAAAACAAATTCCCTGGAATTGGTCAAATGTTTCGTTATACCCTCCGGGATGAATCCAATCACATCGAACTTTTCCGTAATCTTTTCCGAGTCTTGATTGATGAAAATCCGGACATTTGGACGGATGCATTTACAGCCGAACTCGTCACGCTGATGAAAGAAGCAATTAATTTGGAAAAAGATTTTATTCGCGACTGTCTTCCGGTGAATTCGGTTGGAATGAGTTCGGATGAGTTCTGTTCTTACATCGATTATATTGCTGATCGTAGATTAAATGGTGTTGGTTTGGAGATTCTCCATCCAGGTCTTGAAAATCCTTTTCCTTGGCTTGCTGAAACGATGGATGTTAAAAAAGAACAGAATTTCTTTGAAGGCAGGGTGACAGAGTATCAAAAATCCTCAGTTCTCACCGAGGTGGCAGATGATGAGTTGTAAGTTCAACTCGTAGGACAACAAACAGATTTTATTGAAGGATTGGAGAAAACATTGATGCGTAACACGATATTTGACGAAGACAAGCTATTGACCAAAGTGGCGGAAACGCCGAGTGAAAATAAGCCCAGATTCGATTGGGCTGAAGCTTTGGATGATAATCGCTTCGAAATACCGAAAGTTCGCATAACAGATGGCGCGGGTGACCGTGATTTCCATATCGACGAGGTGGCAGAGGTTATTGGGGAGGCATTGACTAACCTAATGATCTCAAGGGAAGAAAACGAAATATACACCCAACAGAACCGGGAACTCGTGGTGGAGTCGGCCCGGATTGTTGCCGACCGCTTGATTGAGCGGATGGCAGAGGAGGAGGGAGGCGTTGCCCCACGCCTCTCCTTCGATGAACTTCATCGTTTAATTGAAAAGGCATTGGTCGAAAACGATGCTTATGATGTTGCGAAAAGCTTGGTGATTTCCCGTTCCAATGACAATAATTATGTAATTGGAGATTCGAACCGCAGTGGCATTGAATCTTCACAAATTCGTTTAATTCGTAGGAGTGGCCAGGTTGTTCCTTGGAATTACTCAAAAATCGAAGTTGCAGTTCGTAAGGCATTTCTTTCTCTGCGTATCGACTCGGAACCTGCGGTAAATATTGCCCGTAAAGTTACGCAAAATGCCTTAGCTACAGGTCAAGCATTCATCAACATCGAAGATGTCCAGGATATCGTTCAGGAAGAATTGATGAAACAGGGATTCTTCAAGGTCGCCGAATCCTACATTCTTTATCGAGCCCGCCGCCGCATCGAACGCGAGAACGGTGGACCCTCCGAGGAAGTGAAACAGGATTCCATGATCGTAGTACAGAAAAGAGATGGAACAACCTTCTTCTGGGACGGAATAGATCTTAAGAAAAGAATTTCCTTCGCATCCATTGGTTTGGATTTGTGTTTGAGTTCCGAAATT
>MDTA01144720.1_pt1 | contig 10733 bp, 6 predicted proteins | sample 811151 | NCBI WGS metagenome assembly MDTA01 (sample SAMN05326648, study PRJNA326480) | marine metagenome | isolation source: seawater | place: Indian Ocean: South | collected 2010 | reverse complement strand
CCATCAATCAGCATTGCTGCTTTTAAAGTAGTTGTTTTTGTAATCTTTATTGGTTCTTTGTATATCAAAGAAGAGTTTGTTGGATTATCTCCATTTAGGGTGTACCTGATTATTTCTCCAGGTTTTTCGGATGATAATTTTATTTTATATTCTTGATTATTTTTTATTGGTTCAATATCAATAGAGACAGCAAAAGATCCTGGTGCATAATTCCACTTCAAAAATTCAAATCTTTTTTGAAGGTGTTTTAATCTAGAATAAAAATCATTATATGATAATTTCCCGGGACCTGTCCAGAGGACCTCTGAAAGAGCGCTCATTCTAGGTAAAGCACGATATTGGGCCATTTCTGGAGTTTGAACATATTCTGTCCATAGATTTCCTTGCGCTCCAATTATACGTTTTTCTTCATTATTGTTTAATTCTTCTGGGACAGGATTAAAGGAATAAACTTTTTTAAGAGTAGTGTGTCCTCCAAAAGCCTCAGGAGAAGATTCTGGGTCGGCTTGATAGTAATCAAAATAACAGTGTGATGTTGGACACATTATAACATCGTGTCCTAATTTAGCAGCTTCAATACCGGTGCTCGGTCCTCTCCAACTCATTATAGTTGCCTTTTTTGGTATGCCGCCCTCAATAATTTCATCCCACCCTACCATCTTTTTGTTTTTGGATATAAGAAATTTTTCGATTCTTTTTATGAACCAACTTTGTAACTCGGTTTCATTTTTTAATCTTTCCGTAGTAATTCTTTTTTGACATTTTTTGCACTCTTTCCAATATTTCTTATCGGCTTCGTCTCCACCAATATGTATATATTGACCGGGAAAAAGGTCAACTATTTCTCCGAGTATGTTTTCTAAAAACTCAAAGACAGTATCATTGCCTGCACAGAAAATATCTATATTTGGCCAATATGAACCTGTTTGAACAGTTAAACGTTTTTGTTGGCATGAAAGTTCTGGATATGCAGCAAAAACTTCAGATGTATGTCCTGGCATTTCTATTTCTGGAATTACAAGAACATTACGTTCAGATGCATATTTTATTACTTCTTTAATTTCTGATTTTGTATAGAAACCTCCATAAGTAGGTTTTTCATTTTTTTTTATAGGTGAATGTTTTTTCCAAGTTTCATTTCTTCTATCAACTCTCCATGCTGATTTTTTTGTTAAAAGAGGGTATTGGTTTATTTCTATTCGCCAACCATTATCATCTGTTAAGTGCCAATGAAAAACATTCATTTTATGCAAGGCTATCATATCTATGTATGTTTTTATAAAGTCTATATCAAAAAAATGTCGTGATACATCAAGGTGCATGCCGCGATATTGAAACTCTGGATAGTCATGTATTTCTAATTTATTTATATTATTATTTAATTTTTTTTCACCACTTTCTACTTTAACATCGCATAATTGACGAAAAGTTTGGAACCCATAAAACAACCCAGCATATGAGGAAGCATTAAGATTAATATTTTCTTTGTCTCCCACAACAATAGTGTATCCCTCTATTGAGGGATAAATGTTTTTATTATTAAGACTTATGACTATTTTACTTTTTGTGTTTGTTTTTTTTTTGTAAATAGGAAGGTTAACTAAAGGACTCAGGTAGCTTTGAAATAGATTAGCTATTCTTATTTCATCTTCATGGCCATTTTCAGCTTGAATATGGCTTAGTTTTTGAAGATTTAGTTGTCCTTTTTTCAATATGGTTTTTTGAGGTTTGGGGATTACTTTCATTTTATCTGTAATTGTGTTTTCGTTTGTAATAAATAAACTGGATAAAAAAATTAAAAATATATAAAGAATAGACACTTTTGTATAATGCTTGCCTTAGTTTATTTGATATATAGTATTTTTCTCTTATGGATGGATGTATTGGATACAACATCAAAAAAATAAATTCCTGATGAGACAGGAGCATCTAAATTGTTTTTACCATTCCATGTAAATATATAATTTCCTTTCTGTCTTTTTATCTTGGGAAATTTAGCAATGATATTTCCATTAAGATCATATACGGATATTGTTATAAAGGTTTCATTTGTTATTTTATAGTTCATGTTTATAGAAGAGTTAAATGGATTTGGGAATACAGAGTTTATTTCAATAATCGATTCTGATGAGCTATTTTTCTTTTCATGCATTATGTCTATGGTCGTTAGTGGAGAAACCCTTATTGCATCAAAAACAACATTGTTTCCTTCAGACTCATTTGTAACTATATCCCTAAGAATAATAGAAAAGTTAGTACCCTCTTCTAGAAACATTGTCTCTATGGTTTGGAACCCCCCTGTATTTAATGTTTGATTGACTACAACCTCTGTTTTATTGCTAATACCTTGATTGTTTTTAATATATAGCTCATATATTGATTGAGTCGAACCACCAGACCCCTCTGGAATAAAAACTTCTATATTATACTCTCCACTGCTATAGACCTTTGGAACCCAAATAGCATAGTGTCTACTTTCGTTTTGATTGTTTGTTGTCGGTGAAGTCCAACAGTCATTATTAAAACCATAGTTTAGATATTGCCAATCTGGACCTTTAAATCGTTGAAAACCATTATCGCCATCATCCACAAGAGAATCAGTAACCCAGAGCCAGTTGCTTCGATTTCCTCGTAATTCTTCGATTGGATCATTGGTATCATTCCACCATCCAAAAGGATCAACAGCATACGGCTCCTCTGTATCAAAAAACCAATTGTTTTTTCTAATTTCAAAATGTAAATGTGTATTAATTGCGCATCCTGTATTGCCGGCGAAACCTAGTGTGTCACCAGTTTCTACTGTTTCACCAACCTCTACCTTCAGTGGAGGAGTCATGTGTAGATATACAGTATAGTAGCCGTTTCCGTGTGCAATAATTATAGTTCCCTGATCTCCGTTAGGCGTTATGTTTCCTGGGCATGGGTCTGCCGGAGGGGAGAAAGATGCCCAGAGAACATATCCACTTGCAGGGGCAAGTATTATAGTTTCAAAAGGCATGTAGTAGTCTACACCAGCATGGCCATCATAGCATGAGCTTCCTGAAAGACAATCAGGATAAATCACATCATCTGTAAATTCAACACCATCAAACCGTAAAAAAACATTATCCGCTTCATTAGAATATGGATAATGATGGTCAACATGCTGAGAAGCAGAATATTGTTCGAAGCTAGGTGGATCAAAAGGCCTTATTTCCAAAAAAGCGTCTTGTGACAATAAAAATTTAGTATGTAAAAACATTAATGATATAATGGATAATTTTTTCATAGGGGCATAACTTCTATTTAAATATACAATTAAGATATTCAGAAATTGAAGCTTATTAAAGGAGCTGTCCATGAAAAAAAAATCTATCAAATTAATAAATATAATTTTTATCATTTGGTATCCATTATTTGGAGTAAATCTTGATAGCACTTTTTCTTTAAAATGGTCAAATGATGCTTGGGGGAGTGGTGGTCTTATTCCTGCAGGTCCTCCATGGAGTATGGTGGGTCCTTATGATTTTGATGATGATGGTTTTGGAGATTTTATTGTTGCAAGTGCTTATGCTGGTGAATTTTGTAATGGGGTATATCATTATGAAGCTACAGGTGATGATTCTATAGAATTAAAATGGGTTTATACTTTTTATGATTTAAGCTGTACTTATGATGCGTACTCTAGTGTTGCAGTTGGAGATATTGATGGTGATAGTAAACAAGAAGTTTTGTCCTTAGTAGATACCAGTCCAGGTGTTCTAGGGCAAAAAGGACTCCAAATATTTGAATGGGATACAGACTCTATGTCTTTTTTATCAAATCCAAGTTATACTTGGGATATGGGCCTTGATAGTGTTTGGGAAGCAGCACAGATTTTTGTTGAGAACATTGATAGTGACCCCAATCAAGAAATCATTGTGTCTATTATGGATGGCCCTTGGTCTTTATTGGGGGTGGGGGGAAGCAGCCGCTTAATGATATTTGAATTAGACACAATTATCAATGATTCTGCAATCTTCCACATAGAATATGAAGACAATATTTCAACGGGTTGGAGTGGATATAATATTTCTGTAGGTGATTTAGATAATGATGGTTTAAAAGAGATTTATACTGTTGCATATGAATATTTTCATATAATCATTCACGAAAACACGGCAGAAGACACCTATGAATATCAAACAGATTTTTATGTTACCTCAGAACAATACCAAAGAGCGAATCAGGGTATAATAATTGAAGATATAGATAACGATGGGTCTAATGAGCTTTTTTGTGCTACTTCCGGTGTAAACTCTCTAAGTGGTGATTTGATTACCCCGGGCAGCTTTTTTATTGTTGACGGTGTAAGCGATGTAAGTGGTTTATCATATGCTAATTTCAATTTAATTGCTAACTATACTGGTGGACTACGTCAGCTTAATTTTGGTGACGCTGACAGTGACGGGAAGCCTAACATATACCTAGCTGGACATTATGATGAGGCAATTTATGACTGGGAATACAATGAAGGGAATCCTCTTTTAGGGGAAAGCTACACCGAAAGAGTTTTGTTTTTAGACGATACAACTGACAATTTTACTCCAGGAAACGACCAGGGAAAAGTTAGAGTTGCAAAACTTTTTCCAGGGGATATTGATAATGATGGGCAAGGAGATATTGTTTTTACATCTGCAAGTTTTGCAGCAGACAAGCCTCATATTTATATGATTGAACATGATGGTGTTTTATCAACAGATAAAGAAAATACAATAATCCCTAATGAGTTTTTTATTTACCAAAACCACCCTAATCCATTTAATCCTAGAACAAATATTATGATAGCATTAAATAAATCAACTGCTATATCATTAAAAATTTATGATACAATGGGTCGATTGGTAATCACCCTATACGATGGATTAAAAACAGCTGGAAAACATCTTTTTATATGGAATGGCATAGATGAACAAAACAATCAAGTCTCTAGCGGTGTATATTTTTGCACGCTTACAGCTGGTTCTTCGAAACTCACAAAAAAGATGGTTTTGTCTAAATAATTATTGATAATAACGTAAATAATAGAACCTTTACACAATTGAAATACCACGCTTTTCAATTATCCAAATGTCTGATAATTTTTATTAGTTTTACCTCATTGTTCTTACAACAAGCCTGTTCAGAAAAAAAAAATAAAGATAAAAACACATTTACAATTGTGACTTATGAAGATGTCAAAGATTGGGATCCAGCTACAGCATTTTCCCTTGAGGTTTTACCTATGTCAAACATGTATGAACCCCTTTTATGGCATGATGCGGGAACAATGCCTGGAAAATTTTTACCAGGACTTGCAACTTCGTATTCTAAGTCAAAGGATGGTTTGGTGTGGCAATTTAATTTAAGAAGAGGGGTGTTGTTTCATGATGGTACACAATTTAATGCAGAGTCTGTGAAATATGTTGTTGAAAGAAACAAAACACTTAACCAAGGTGCAAGCTATTTATGGTCTGCTGTTGATACTATAAAAATAGATTCTCCATTTCAAATCACCTTTTTTCTCACTTCTCCAGTGCCTTTTGATAAAATAGTAAGTTCACAATATGGCGCATGGATGTATTCAAAATCTTTTTCTGATATTTCTAAAGACTCTATTCTTAATGGTTATGGGTCGGGTACTGGCCCATATACTTTAAAAAAATGGGTAAAAAATAAATATGTATTATTAGAAAAGTTTGATGGATATTGGAAAGGATGGGAAAGAAAAAAACACTACAATTCAATTAAAATTCAAATTGTAACAGAGTCTTCCACCCGATTACAGATGATTCAAAGTGGATTGGCTGACTATGCTATATTAATACCCACCCAATTATTAGGGTCTTTAGAAAAGAACCCAAAAGTAACTATTTCATATCATAATTCATGGACAAACGAATTTTATCTGTTAAATACAAAAAAGTATCCTACGAATAATATTTGGTTCAGAAGAGCTATTGCTTCTTCTTTAGACAGAAAAACACTAGTAAGACACATATACAAAAATGTAGCAGAAGAGGCCAAGGGGTTAATACCTAAACATCTCCCGTTGTTTTCAGAACCAGACAGCTTAATAGAATTTGATTTAGAAAGAGCTAAGCATTTTATAAAACTATCAAAAATTAAAACTAACAACACAAAAACAGACCTTTCTTTTGTTTCTACATATGAAGAATATCGATTAACAGCTTTAATGTTGTTTGATAATCTTAGAAAAATAGGGGTAGATCTTGATATGAAGCCCGGAATGTGGTCTTCTAATTGGGATAAAGCAAGAAACCTTGAGACTTCGCCAAACATTATATCCATGGCTTGGTGGCCAACAGTTTCTTCACCTTCAGACTTGTTTTTTGCATTGTTTTGTACTGAGAAAAAACCTCTTTTCAACCTTTCATACTATAGCAATGCAGTTGTTGACTCTCTTACAAAAACAGCCTGGGAATTAGAATCTATTGAACCAGAGAGGTCAAGGGAAATATATAAAAAGTTACAGAACATACTTATTAATGATTGTGTAGTTATTCCCGCAGTTGATATTAAGACACCATCGGTGCGTAGGAGCAATATAAGTGGACTAAAAACCAATCCGGCCTATTCTACCATATTTGTTTATGATTTAAGTCAGATTTGATGTATAAATATTTTGTTAATAAAATAGTTTTAATGGTGTTAATTATGTTTGTTGTTACCACTGTTACTTTTTTTATTATTCGTTTACTTCCAGGTGACCCAGTATTTTTATGGGTTGGAAATCATCCTACATCAAAGCAGCTAGAAACCGCAAGAAAAAACCTGGGCTATAATGAACCCCTACATAAACAATATATATCGTTTTTAAATAAAATAACTAAATTAGATTTTGGTGTCTCACTCCGCACAAGGCAACCAGTGGCATATGAGTTAAAAAAGCGTTTTGCTGCTACTTTTGAACTTGTGTTTTTCTCAATATTGGCGGCACTTATACTTGGTTTTCCCATGGGTATATTATCTGCAATCAAGGAAAGGTCATTATTTGATTATATTATACGAGGTATAGGATATGTTGGTTTATCACTTCCTGTTTTTTGGCTTGGGATGATTTTGCAAATTGTCTTTTTTGGTATGTTGCATTTACTACCATTGCAAGGTCGATATGATAGTGCATATTATTCAGAATCAACAATAATTGGTAGTAGTGGCTTTATTTTAATAGATAGCTTTTTTTCTGCGCAATGGGGACTGTTTTTTAATGGATTACAGCATATAATATTACCAGCTACAACTATGGCTTTTGGTGTGTTAGGCGTTATTGTGCGAACAGCACGTTCTGCAATGTTAGAAACAATAAATGAACCCTTTTTTAAGACTTTTATGTCTTATGGTTTTGATAATATTGAAATCACTAAAGAATCTGCTTATAAAAATATACTTATACCGGTTTCTACTGTAGCAGGATTAAGTTTTGGTTTAATGTTAGGAGGAACTTTTCTTGTAGAATCAATTTTTGATTGGCCAGGACTTGGACAATTTAGTGTGCTCTCAATTTTAACAAGTGACTTCCCTGCAATTATAGGCATTACATTTCTTTATACCTTTACCTATGTTATAATTAATTTTTTAATAGATGTTTTCTATGCTCTTATTGATCCAAGAATTCATAATTAATTTCAAAAATTTCTTTCAGAAATTATTTCAAAGAAAAGCAACAAAATATGCTTTGTTGTTTTTGTTTGTCTTGTTTTTTTTATCCATTTTAATTCCATATATATCTCCCTACGAACAAGATATATTTGGTGCCGTACATTTTGATAATGCTGGTAAAGCACCATCCTTTTTACATTGGTTTGGTACAGACTCAGCAGGGCGAGATGTGTTCACCATAACTATATATGCTGGATTTTATTCATTAAAAGTAGCGTTTTTAGTTGTCTTGTTATCTATTTCAATTGGGTTACCAATTGGGATGTTTTCAGGCGTTTCAAGCAAACGCACGGATGAAATAATAATGAGAATCACAGATGGTTTTCTTGCATTTCCTCCCTTAATACTACCAATTGCAATTACCGCAGCTATAGGACCCTCTTTAAATAATATTATTTTGGGAATTTCTATTTCATGGTTTCCTTGGTATGTTAGAATAGCAAGATCGCAAGCTTTAACTATTTCATCTTTAGACTATGTTTCAATAGCCAAAAGTATGGGTGGAAGCAGATTACATATTATTAAAACCCATATTCTGCCAAACAGTATTAGTCCAATCTTTACACAAGCGACAATAGATGCTGGGTATGCAATACTAACTGCCGCATCCCTTTCTTTTATAGGCTTGGGAGCGCAGCACCCTGATTTGGAATGGGGTTTACTTATTGTACAATCGCGTGCACAATTTATGAATCACTGGTGGGAGGTCTTTTTTCCAGGTGTTTTTATTTTATTAACAGTTATTTCATTTAATATTGTTGGTGATGATATTCGCGAATTGACAAATAAAAAAAGACTTTAAGTAATGGCTGAAGTTCTATACAAAATAAAAGACCTTAAAATCATATCGAAGACAGAAAATGAATCTAGAATAATATTGGATAAAATTAATTTGAATATTCACAAACATGAAATTCTGGGACTTGTAGGAGAAACAGGAAGTGGTAAAAGCATGATTGGTGGTGCATTAATTGGTTTACTTCCAAGTGGGTGTTTTATTAAAAGTGGCGAAATCTCACATTTTTTTGATTCAGTTATAAAAAAAAGGCACCTAAGGGGGGCTAAGGTTGCAATGATTTCTCAAGACCCAATGCAATCCTTGAACCCATTACAAACGATAGGAACTCAGTTCAGTATAATTCTGAAAAAGAGATTTAATTGCAATCAACCTGATACAAAAAAACGAATATTTCGATGGGTTCAAAAAGTTAAACTTCATAAGGTACCTGGAATTTTAAATCGATATCCTCATCAACTTTCAGGTGGTCAAATGCAGAGAATCATGATTGCCATAGCTATGTCTGTTGAGCCTGAATTTATAATTGCAGATGAAATCACAACAGGGCTTGATATGAATACAAAAATGGAAATAATGACTTTATTGTTTTCTCTACAGAAAAACAATAAAATATCTGTTCTATTTATTTCGCACGACTTGATTGTTGTTCAAAAGTATTGTGATAGAGTTGTATTGTTAAAATCAAGTGAGATTATTGAATTAAATGATTCAAAAACTATTATCAACAAAACTGATAATTATGTAAACACATTTAAAAAATCACAAAATAAAAACTTGAATAAAAAAAACAACAACACTTTAGGTCCGATATTATATGTTAAAGAATTATATAAAAACTATGGCAAAAATAAAGATACGGTTTTAGGTCTAAATGGAATATCATTTGAAATCTATGAAGGAGAAACACTTGGTGTAATCGGTGAGTCAGGAAGTGGAAAAACAACACTGGTAAAAACGGTTTTGAATATATTAGAGCGAGATTCGGGGAATATTTATTTACAGAAACAACGCTTAAATAAACCAAATAGAAAAATTGGAGCGATATTTCAAGATAACAAAGGCGCCTTAAATCCTCAAATGAGCATTCATGATATATTATGTGAGCCTTTGGTAATAAAAGGAGTTAAAGATTTTAAATCAACTCAAAAAAAAACAAAAGAAATGTTAGCAAAAGTTAATTTAGATGTTGATTTGTTGTCAAAATTTCCACACCAACTATCAGGTGGCCAACGACAACGTGTATCCATTGCTAGGGCTTTAATGGTCAACCCTTCTGTTTTAATTTTAGATGAACCGACCTCTTCTCTTGATATATACACACAAAAAAAAATATTACACTTACTGCAATCTCTCCAAAATGAATATAAAATGTCATATGTTTTCATATCACACGATTTAAGAATTGTATCAAAACTTGCTGATAGAATAATTGTTTTGTATAAGGGTAGTATAGTTGAGCATGGAAAGACCGCTGATGTTTTGCGTTACCCATCTCATGATTATACAAAAAAATTAATAGATTCAAACTATTAGATAGTGGCAAAAATTCAATATATAACTTTGGAGTAAGGTCAAATGGGTAATGTGATTACTATAGCATCAATTCAGATGTTTGTGCATAAGGGTAAAAAGGAAAACCTTGTAGAGGTTAAGAATAACTTACAACATATTAATAAGTTATATCCGCAAATCAAGATGGTAATCCTACCTGAATTATCCATTACTAATATAGGAGGAGACATAAATGAACAAGCAGAGGAAATTCCGGGGTCTTTAACCAGGTTTTTTTCAACATTAGCTAAAAAACATGGTATATGGTTAATTCCTGGTACTATGTACGAACGTGCTGGGGATAAAATTTTTAATACTGCGGTTGTGTTTTCACCCAAAGGAGAACTGGTGGGAAAATATCGAAAAAGATATCCTTGGTGTCCTTATGAAAAAACCGATTCTGGTACCAAACCGTTTGTTTTTAACATTGAAGGCATAGGAAGTGTGGGTATCATGATTTGTTATGATTTATGGTTTCCGGAAGTTGCGAGAGACCTTATAAGTCTAGGTGCTGAACTAATACTTGTACCAACAATGACAACGACAGGAGACAGGTCTCAGGAACAAATATTATCAAAAGCAACCGCAATTGTTCAACAGTGCTATCTGGTATCATGCAATGGAGTCGGGTATGGGGGTGTAGGAGGGTCTGTGATTATAGACCCTGAAGGGAACACCCTTCAAGAATCTGGAAGCGGACCAT
>MDTA01213295.1_pt1 | contig 10734 bp, 8 predicted proteins | sample 811151 | NCBI WGS metagenome assembly MDTA01 (sample SAMN05326648, study PRJNA326480) | marine metagenome | isolation source: seawater | place: Indian Ocean: South | collected 2010 | reverse complement strand
GCAGCAACGCTTGATCGTAAAATTTCTAATTTCGCAAAAGAAAACGGTATAGGTAACCTGGAATTTCTATCTTGTATACCAGGTTCGATTGGTGGATCAGTGATAATGAACAGTGGATGTTATGGCTATGATATCTCAAAAGTTTTATCTTCCATTACTGTAATTGATTTTCAAGATTGTCAAGAAAAGCAGATTTATTGTGAAGACATTGATTTCTTTTACAGAGGAACTAATTTGCCATCTAATCTAATAATCACGGCAGTTAAATTAAAAGGTACAGTTGCGGATAAACAATTAATTGCAAAAAAACAATATCAAATGATAGAAAAAAAAAAATTATCTCAACCTAGCCAAATCAAAACCTGTGGAAGCACTTTCAAAAATCTAAATAATAAAAAAAAAGCATGGCAATTAATTAAAGAGACAGGTTGTGACAAATTTTTTGAGGGTGATGCAGTGATCTCTAATAAACATTGTAATTTTTTTGTAAACAATGGTAAAGCAAAATCATCTGACATTGAAAAATTAATTAACAAAGTAAAAAAAACCGTAAATGACAAAACTGGGATAAATCTAGAACTAGAGATTAAAATAATAGGTGAGAAAAAAAAAATTTAAAAAAGTAGTTGTGGTATTAGGAGGAACATCAGGAGAGAGAACTGTGAGCCTTGATAGTGGAAAAGCTTGTATAAAAGCTTTAAAAAGAAAAAATTATTACGTATCAAAATTTGATCCTAAATATAAAAACTTTAATCTAATTAACAAACTTAAAACCGATGTAATTTTTAATGCACTCCATGGCAAGGAAGGTGAAGATGGGGTAGCTCAAAGTTATTTTGAGTATATGGGTATTCCGTATACTCACTCAGGAGTTATAAGCTCGTATAATGCAATGAATAAAATTATCTCCAAAAAAATATTTACAAAAAATAAGATTCTAACACCTAAATTTTTTGCATTACAAAAAAAAGATTTTCAAAAAACCTTTCTAAAAAAAATATTATCAAAAAAAAAAATTAAATTTCCAATAGTTCTAAAACCAGTTAATGAAGGCTCAAGTTTAGGAGTGAAGATAGTTAAAAACTCAAAATATTTAAATAAATTCGCTCAAAGTCTTTTCAAAAAATATGATCAATTAATATTTGAAGAATATATAGGCGGACAAGAAATCCAAGCTGCTGTGCTTAATAAAAAAGCTTTAGGAGCCATTGAGTTAATTCCTAGAAGATTTTTTTATGATTATAAAGCAAAATATAATAGGTCAGCTAAAACAAAACATTTAATGCCTGCGAGACTAAAAAAAAAGGATTACAGAACAGTTTTAAATATTGCAAAGAAAGCTCATAAAGCTCTAAATTGCAAGGGAGTGACAAGAGCAGATTTCAAATTTTTTAAGAATAAGTTTTACTTGTTGGAAATAAATACTCAACCGGGAATGACCAGCCTCTCATTAGTTCCAGAAATAGCAAACTATGTTGGTATTACATTTCCAAACTTAATAGAAAAAATTCTTCTAGACGCAAGCATTAATAGATGAAAAAACGACTAACAATCGGTTTACTATTATTATTTCTCTTTAGCACTTATAATATTAAATTTGATAAAACTTTTTTTCCGAATTTACAGGTTAAAAATATCACAATCGAGAATAATAAAATTGTCAAAGAGGAGGAAATAATAGAAAAACTCTCTTTTTTGTATGAAACAAATTTTTTTTTTCTAAGAACAAAAAATATAGAGAATAAACTAAGAGAAATTCAATTTATAGAAAGTTATAAAATAAAAAAAGTTTACCCAAACAAGCTCAGAATTAAAATAATTGAAAAAAAACCAATAGCTGTAATTCAAAGAATGAAACAAAAAAAATATTATACCACTAGAGGTGATTTAATAGATTTTCGCGAGATTAAGATATTTAAGGATTTACCAATTGTTTTTGGAGATGAAAAAAGTTTTTCAACTTTCTATTTGAACTTGAAAAATATTAATTTTCCTTTTGAAGAAATAAAAACATTTTATTTTTTTGAGTCTAAAAGATGGGATTTGTTGACGTCAAAAAATCAACTAATTAAGTTACCAATAAAAGATTATAATAAAAGTCTTTTAAATTTTATTAATTTAAAAGATCAAGCTAATTTTGAAAAATATAAAATTTTTGATTATAGAATTAAAGATCAACTTATTTTAGAATAAGTAATGCAAAATAATTCTCCTAAACTTTTAATTGAAATTAATAATTTTGAATTCATTTTTGTTGTAATAGAAAAAAATGAAAATGATCGCTTTTCTTTACTTCATTTTCAGAAGATACCTCATCAGGGAATTAGCGAAAAAAGAATTGACGATTTGAATTTATTTTCAAAATTGATTAAAGAAAATATTTATTTAATTGAAAATAAAATAGATTGTATATTTAAGGAAGTAATTCTTATAATTGATAACTTTAATTGTTCATTAATTAGTTTTAGTGGATTTAAAAAACTAAATGGATCACAGTTAGGAAAAGAAAATGTTACATATATTTTAAATAATTTAAAATCTAAACTTCTAGAAATTGAGAAGGATAAAACAATTCTTCATATTTTTAACTCAAATTTTTTGTTAGATAAAAAAAAAATTAATAATTTACCTATAGGTTTATTTGGAAATTTTTATTCTCATGAGCTATCTTTTTTTTTAATTGATAGTAATGACTTTAGAAATTTAAATAACATATTTGAAAAATGCAATTTGAAAATAAAAAAAATAATTTCAAAAGATTTTATTCTCGGAACTAAAATAATAAATGATAATACAAATTTAGAAACTTTTTTGAAGATTGAAATCAATGAAAATGATATCAATCTTACTTTTTTTGAAAATTCTACAATTAGATTTTTTCAAAAATTTAAATTTGGTGCAAATTTGGTTTTAAATGATATTTCAAAAGTGACTGCTTTAGAAAATCGTATTTTAAAAAATATTCTACTTAAATCAAAATTTTCAGCAGAAAATGATAGAAATAATTTTATAGAAGAAGAATTCTTTGATAATCAGAAATTTAGAAAAATAAAGAAACAATTAGTTTGTGATATAGCTACTGCAAGAGTCCAAGAAATTTCAGAAATAATTGTATTTAAAAATATTAATATTAAAAGTTTTCTCAATACAAATCTTAAAATTTTCTTACAAATAAACGAAGAATGTAATTTAAAATCATTTGGAAAAATTTATAAAAATATTTTTTCTAACAACAAATATGAATTAGAAGTAATAAATAATTATGATCAAGATCAAGTTTATGAAAATGCTTTAAATATTGTTCAATATGGGTGGAAAAAAGAGGCAGTACCCATAATCCATGAAAAAAAGTCTCTGATTAGACGTTTTTTTGATCTTTTTTTTAAGTAAGCTTGTTATTTTCGGAAACATTAGTTGTTTTAATCACTCAATAAAAATTAGATATAAAGTGCGAGTGCTAAAAATATATCAACAAACTCTGTCAAAACCTATTAATTTTAAAGGTCAAGGGCTTCATACGGGAAGAAATTGTGCGATTAAAATTTTACCAGCAGAAGCCGATCAAGGTATAATTTTTAAAAGAACTGATTTAAAAAAAAATAACGTTATTAATGCAAATTATAAAAATGTTTCTTCAGCCAAACTTTGTACCACTTTAGAAAACAAATTCGGAGTGAAAGTCTCTACAGTAGAACATTTACTAGCCGCTTTTTATATCTCAGGTATAGATAATGTTATAGTTGAGATAGATAATGAGGAAGTTCCTATAATGGATGGTTCAGCAGTAGTTTTTGTAAACGAGATCCAAAAACAAAATTTAAAAGAGCTCTCTAAAAAAAGAAAATACCTAAAAGTGTTGAAAAAAATAAATCTAGAGGATGGTGAAAAAAGAATATCAATTGAAAAAGGAAATTCTTCTCTCGAAGTACAATTTAATCTTAATTATAAAAATAAAATAATTAACAAACAAAAAAATAAAATAGATTTTCAAAACGATGATTTAGAAGATGTTGTAAATTCTAGAACATTCTGTTTATACGAAGATATTGAAAAGATAAAAAAACTTGGTTTAGCAAAAGGCGGGTCTTTGGAAAACGCTTTAGTAGTAGATAAAGATAAAATTCTTAATAAAGATGGTTTAAGGAATGAGAAAGAATTTGTAAATCATAAAATTTTAGACCTGGCAGGAGATTTTTTATTATCTGGATATAGAATTCTTGGAAACGTAAAATGCCACCATGGGGGTCATGAATTAACTAATAAGTTTTTAAGAAAATTATTGAACATAAAAACAGCATTTGAACATGTAGAAGTAAAAGATGTAGTTATCTCAGAAAAAATAAAGTCTTTTCAATCAACAAAAATTGCTGTTAACGCTTAATCAATAAATATAAATCTTATTATTTTTAAACTTATCTGATATTAATCTAATGTATGATAATTAGACTTACATTAGCAATAATATTTTCCATAACTGTAATATCTTGTTCTAAAGAAAAAAAAATAGTTTATAAGCAGTCAGCAAAAGTAGATCCTTTTGTTATTTACAAAGATGCAATAGAGGCGTTTGAAGTAAACGATTTTTTTTATGCCAGTAAAAAGTTTTCTGAGGCAGAACTAAATTTTGAAAATATTGATCTAGCAGCAAAGTCTGCAATTATGGCAAGTTTTTCTCTTTACGGAATTAATTTTTATTCAGAGTCACTTGAAAACTTAGAAAGATATTTAAAAAAATATCCCGCCGATAAATATGTTATATATGCTCACTATCTGATCGCTATAATATATTTTGAGCAAATCTCAGATGAAAAAAAAGATTTAGATCCACTTATCAAAGCTAATAATAAAATAGATTTCTTCTTAAACACTTACCCAAATTCAGAGTATGCAATGGATTTGAGATTCAAAAAAGAATTAATACAAAATCAATTAGCTGCAAAAGAGTTATTCGTAGCAAGATTTTATATTTCTACAAAAAAATGGGTTCCTGCAATAAATAGATTAAAGGTTATAGTAAAGGACTATGATCAAACTATCTTTATAGAGGAAGCCTTACATAGGCTGGTAGAAATTAATTATTATCTAGGTTTAGAAGATGAGGCAAAAAAATATGCCAATATATTAGGTTACAATTACAATTCTAGTGAATGGTTTGAACAATCTTACAAAATTTTAAATAAAGATTACAAAATTAAAAAAATTGCTAAACCAAAAAATGAAAAAGGTTTTATAAAAAAAATTTTAGAAAAAATCAGATAATTTATGGATAATAAAGATAAGATTATCAAAGACTTTATATTGAAAGTAAATATTATAAAAAAACACAACGAACACTATTTTAAATATGATAACCCTAAAATTTCAGATGCTGATTACGACCAGAAAAAAAATGAGATAATTGAATTAGAAAAAAAACACGAATTTTTAAAAAAATTACAGCTACTTAAAAATAGTGTAGGATTTGAACCATCAAATAAATTTAAAAAGATCAAACATTTAAGCCCCATGCTATCCTTATCAAATGTATTTGATAAAACTGGGATGGTAGATTTTTTAAAAAAGGTTAATAATTTTCTAAGTCTAAATAATCCAAATATTGAATTAATCTCAGAACCAAAAATTGACGGTATATCTGCTACATTAATTTACAACGAGGGTAAACTTACTAAAGGATTATCAAGAGGAGACGGAGAAATAGGAGAGGATATATTAAATAACTTAAAAACTATTTCAAAAATTCCAAAAAAAATTGCAGGAAAACACATACCAAGCTTATTAGAAATTCGTTGTGAAATATATATTAGCAAATCAGATTTTAAAAATTTAAAAAATGATTTTGCAAATCCAAGAAATGCTGCTGGTGGAAGTTTAAGACAGAAAAATCCTAAAGAAACTTCTAAAATTCCACTTAAATATTTTGCATATGGTTTTGGCGCTATAAAGCCTATGAAATTTTCAAAACAATCAGATTTTTTGGAAAAAATAAAAGACTGGGGATTTATTGTAAACCCGCTCGTAAAAAATGTAAAAGGTATAAATCAAATTGAAGAACAGCACAAAAAAATCGACAACATAAGATCATCTCTAGATTACGATATCGACGGTCTAGTTTTTAAAGTAAATGATCTAGATTTACAAAAAAGGCTTGGAAGTACCTCTAACTCGCCAAGATGGGCTACAGCTTATAAATTTTCAGCAGAAAAAGCTATTACAATGATAAAAGATATTATAATCCAAGTTGGACGCACAGGTGCCATAACTCCAGTTGCTAAAGTAGAGCCAGTAACAGTTGGAGGAGTTGTTGTTTCTAACGCTACTCTGCACAACGAAGAAGAAATTCAAAGAAAAGATATACGAATAGGAGATAAAATTTATATACAGAGAGCTGGCGATGTAATACCACAAGTTATCTCTGTTGATAAATCAAAGAGAGATAAAAAAAGCAAGCAATTTAAATTTCCAAACAAATGTTTATGTGGTGCTGAAACTAAAAAAGAAATGAGCAAAAATACAAAAAAACAAGATGCCGTGAGAAGATGCGTTAAAGGTTACGGATGCAAATATATAGCTAAAGAAAAGCTTAAACATTTGGTTTCAAAGGAGGCGTTTAATATTGATGGATTAGGAAAAAAAGTAATAGAACAATTTTGGAACCTAAGTCTTATCAAAGAGCCGTCAGACATTTTTACATTAAACTACGAAAAAATAAATCATCTTGATGGATGGGGAAATTTATCGATTTCAAATTTGAAAAAAGCAATAGAAAAATCAAAAAATATCACCTTAGATAAATTTATATACTCAATTGGAATAAGACATATTGGTCAAGAAAATGCAAAGACATTAGCAGCCTTTTTCACATCAATTGAAGAATTTTCAAATTTATTTGATGAAAAAAAAAGAGCGCAAATTTTAACAAATTTAGTGGAGTTAGATGGCATCGGAATTACTCAAATTGACTCAATTAAAAACTTTTTCTCAAATGAAAAAAATAGAAAAATTACTTCTAAATTATTGCGTTTCTTAAAAATATCTAATTTTTCAATTAACAATAAAAAAGGTAAATTTGCTAACAAAAAATTGATGTTTACCGGAGGTTTCAAAAAAATGAGTAGATCAGAAGCAAAATCTATTGCAGAAAATAATGGTGGTAAAGTTTTAGGTGCTATATCTCAAAAATTAGATTTGCTAATAGTTGGTGATTCTAAACCAACTAAGAGGAAAATCGATCAAGCTCGGAAGATGAAAATCCAAATTGTATCTGAAGAAGAGTGGAACAAAATTTTAAATGGCTGAGCAAGCCTTTTTAAGATCACTAATTTCAAATTTATTCATTCTGTCTTTTAATTTGTTATAAACTTTTTTATGATATGAGTTTAACCAATTTTTTTCTTTAGCATTCAATATATTCTTTTGAATTAAGTCTTTATCTATTGGGGCAAGTGTTAAATTTTCAAAAAATTTCTTATTATTTTCTTTTTTAACATAAATAATATTTTCAATTCGAATTCCAAATTTATTTTTTTCGTAATAACCTGGCTCATTAGAAACTACCATGCCTTCTTTAAATTTGATTTTATTATTTCTTGAGATTGCTTGAGGTCCTTCATGAACATTAAGAAAATATCCAACACCATGTCCTGTACCGTGAGAATAATTTAATCCAATTTCTTGTAAATATTTTCTGGCCGCACTATCTATTTTTGAGCCGGAAGTATTATCTCTTAATTGAAAATTTGAAACAGCGATGTGCCCTTTTAAAACTCTTGTAAAAATATTTTTAACTCTTTTGCTCGAATTTTTTAATGAAATCGTTCTTGTTACATCTGTTGTACCAAATTCATATTGGCCACCAGAGTCAACCAAATAAACATCCCCTTTTTTTAGCACTCTATTTGATTTTTTTGTTGCTTGATAATGAATAATTGCTCCATTTGGTCCAGTTCCAGAAATTGTAGGAAAACTTAAAAATTTAAAAGTTTTATTTTTTTTTCTAAAATCAAAAAGTTTTTTAGAAGCACTAATTTCAGTAATTTTTTTTTTATAAAAGTTTTTCTTTAACCAAAAAAGTTATTTTGTCAGAGCGGATCCATCACAGATATGTGCCGATTTTAAGTTTTTTATCTCTTTACTATTTTTAATTGCCTTTAAATAATAAATAGGATCTTTACAATTTAAAATTATATTATTTTTTTTAATAATTTTTTCGAAATGAATTGAACATGAATGCTCATCAATTATAAATTTTTTTTCTTTTATTTTTGAAAGAATTTTATCAATATTATTGATATCAATAAATTCTACCTTATTAATTTTTTTCCTTAAGGATAAAGACACTTTTTTTAAATTACAAAAAAGTTTAATTTTTTTGTTCTTCTCAATCAACCCGTAACAGTGCGGTATAGGGGAATATTTTGAGTCTTCGCCTCTTATATTAAATAACCAAGCATTGTTTTCGCTTGAAGATATAAATTGGAAGTCTGCATCTTTATTTTTTAAATTTTCTGTAACTCTATTAATTTTTTTTATATAATCCTCTCCTACCGAGTTTTTTGGCAGAGCGTAAAATCTTTTATTCTCATCTTTGGATTTTCTTTTCCAAATTTTATCAATTAGATTTCCTTCAACTGGTTTTAATATAAATTTTTTGTTATTAAAAAAGATTTTTAAAAATCTTTGAGTTAAAAGTCTTGGATCGTATCCAATAACATAATTTGTTTTCTTTAAAACATTTCTTGGCATTTGATTTGGAATAGTAATTATATTGAAAAAATTCCTGCTCTGTTTTTTTGCTTGTAATGTATATCTCCCGTCTACAAATAAATAATTTTTATTATTTAAAATTATTGAAAATCCATAAGACCCTGTAAAATCAGAGATATATTTTAGTCTATCATTATAAGTAGGCAAATATTCACCAAAAAACTCATCATTTTTTGAAATTATATAACCATCAATTTTACTTTTTATGAAATTTCTTTTTAGCTTCTTTATTTTTTCCATTTGAGTAATTTATTTTTTTTATATCTATCCCACCCTGGACTTCTATACTCTTCATCAAAATCTATAGAATTATCTTGATTAAATTCAAAGTCATCATTTTCTCTCACATCCATTTCATTTTTTTCTACGCTCTCATCTGGAATTTCATTGATAAATCTTGATGGAAGAGCATCCATCCAATCTCCATGGTAAGCTCTTTTCATTGCAAAAGATAAGTATACCTCTTTTTTTGCTCTAGTTATTCCAACGTAAGCCAATCTTCTTTCTTCTTCCAAAGCAAAATCTCCTTTTTCCTCTAATGATTTTTGATGAGGAAACAATCCTTCTTCCCATCCAGGTAAAAATACAGCATCAAATTCTAAACCTTTAGCTGCATGCATAGTCATTAAATTTACTTTTGCTCCTTCCCACTCTTGATCTATTGACGTCGCTAGGGCTACATGTTCTAAAAAACTTTGTAGGTTATCATAATCTTGCATAGCTCTAAGAAGTTCTTTTAAATTTTCTAATCTATTCTCATTTTCTAAATCCTTTTTATTTTTAAGCATTAGAGAATATCCTGACTCATCTAAAACCAGTTTTAAAAGATCGAAATGTTTCATCTTAAGCGAGTCTTTACGCCATTTATTTATCATACGTATTAATTCATTCAGTGTAGTTTTAATTTTAGGTTTTAAATCACCGTTCTCAATAAGTTTTATAATTGAATCTTCTAGACATAACTTGTTATTTTTTCCAAAAGAGTAAATTTGATTGAGAGTACTTTCCCCAACACCTCTTTTAGGAGAGCCTATGACTCTTTCTAAAGCAAGATCATCAAATTTTTGACTAATAATTCTTAAATAAGACACAGCGTCTTTAATTTCTGCTCTCTCATAAAACTTTATTCCACCTAAAACTCTATAACCAATTCCAACTTTTAGAAATCTTTCTTCAAATTCCCTTGTTTGATATATAGCTCTCACTAAAATTGATACTTCATTTAAAGAGTATTTTTTTTTAAGCTTATTCTCTATTATGTCGCCTATTCCTTCGGCTTCATTTTTTCCAGTTCTGTAGCAATTTAATTTTACCAATTCACCTTGACCTGCCGATGACCATAATTTTTTATTAACTCTACTTGAGTTATTTGAAATTAGATTTGAGGCAGTGTCTAGTATATTTTTTGTTGATCTATAGTTTTGTTCTAATTTGAATACTTTACAGTTTTTGTAAATTTTATCAAAAGTGAGAAAATTTTTTATTTCTGCTCCCCTCCAGCTATAAATCGATTGATCGTCATCACCTACACAACAAATATTTTGTGCTTCATTTACCAATAAATTTAGCCACTTATTTTGAATAAAATTTGTGTCTTGAAATTCATCAACTAAAATATATTTAAAGTTGTTTTGATATATTGCTCTAATATCTTTATGATCCTCAAAAAGCTTTACACAAAATAAAATTAAGTCTCCAAAATCAAATGCATTTAAGTCCTTCGTTTTATTTTGATAAATTTCATAAACTTTAAGTATTGATTTTAAAATTGTTCCTGCTTTTTCAACCTTTACATTTTTAGGTAATAAGCCTTTATTTTTCCACTGATCAATATGGTACATTATTAATTGTGGAGAAAATTTTTTAGCATCTAAATCCTCAGCTTTAATTATATTTCTTAAAAGTTTTCTTTGATCATCGGTATCAAGAATTGTAAAATTACTTTTATAACCAAGAGCTTCAGCGTGTCTT
>MDTA01152264.1_pt1 | contig 10734 bp, 12 predicted proteins | sample 811151 | NCBI WGS metagenome assembly MDTA01 (sample SAMN05326648, study PRJNA326480) | marine metagenome | isolation source: seawater | place: Indian Ocean: South | collected 2010 | reverse complement strand
CTTGACGAAAGGCAGAGCGAAGAACGAAGATCTTTGTTTGTCTTTCGATTGCGGCTCAGGCCGAATCGGCTCGTCCGAGCCTGACCGCGTCTTTTCGTTTCATGGCCGAAACCAGTACCACCACCTCTACAGCCCCTGAAACGGGCAGCTACGCCATCGTTGAGGCATCTGGCCAGCAATTCTGGCTGCAGCCCAACCGTTACTACGACCTCGACCGTCTTCAAGCCGATGTCGACGCCACGGTGACGCTCGACAACGTTCTGCTCGTGAAAGACGCCAAGGGCACCACCCTGGGCAAGCCTTACGTGAAGGACGCCAGCGTCGAACTGAAGGTGATGGCTCACCGCCGCGGCCCCAAGGTGATCGTTTACAAAATGCGCCCTAAGAAGAAGACCCGTCGCAAGAATGGTCATCGTCAGGAACTGACCCGCGTGATGGTTCAGTCCATTTCCGTCGGCGGCAAGGCCATCAGCTGATCAGCCTCGTTCCAGCTCGCTTCTCACCCCTACACCTCCGTTATTCCTCATGGCACATAAGAAAGGCACAGGCTCAACCCGCAACGGTCGCGATTCCAATTCCAAGCGCTTGGGCGTCAAGGCCTATGGCGGCGAGTCCGTCTCGGCTGGATCCATCCTGATCCGTCAGCGCGGCACGTCCGTGCTGCCCGGCATCAACGTCGGCCAAGGCAAGGACGACACCCTGTTCGCCCTCACCGATGGCGTGGTCAAGTTCGAGACCATTCGGCGTGGACTGCGCAACCGCAAGCGCATCAACATCACCGCGACTGCTTGACCGATTTGACGGTGCTTTGGCGTTAACCGCCGCGCACCTACCGCAAAGCCCGACGAGTGGTCACCACCAACCCAAGAACTGTGAGCCCCAGAACGATCAATGTTCTGGGGCTTTGTTCATGCAGAGCATGCATGACCTCCAAGGGGAGAGCCAGGGCCAGAATCCCCACCAATAACCACTCACCCCAGCGGCGGCCCACCCAAGTGGCCCATGCTGCAACAAGGATCAGAAGCGCATAAAGACTGGAAACCACCGCCAGTCGCATCAGGCGCGTCGGTCCCAGCACGGTGCCCTTTTGAGCCACAGCAGACAGAAACTGGTGATCGGCCTGGCCCCACGTTTCCGCAAACACGGAGAGCTGCGCGTAATACACCTCTCCGAACAGGGCAGCCATGCTGATCAACAGCAGCGTTAACGCCAGCAAGACTTTTTTGATCACGATCAAGCGGATCAGCCACCGACCGTGGCCCGCCGACTGACTCATCAAAGCCTCAAATGCCGTTCTCAAGCGGACGGTAAACCCGGGTTGTGATCAGCAGAGGATGGAACACTTCCAGGAAATGGTGCTGCAGGGAGCGGAAGAAGCTTTCCACCAGCTGAGGATCATCAAAATGGAACGGGTACTCGCCTTCATAGCCCTTGAAGAAGTACCAGTTCAGCAAGGCTCGGCCGTCCTGCTTCAGACGCCGGTGGAACTCCATCAACTGTGCGGAAGGCTCGGGAAGGTGCTCCAACACATCGAGGCACACCACCGTGTCGAATAACTGATCGGGAATGCTTGCGAGATCACGATGCACCGAGATGCGATCGGCCAGACCGAGTCGCGTGGCGCGATCCTGCACAAAAGCTCGATTTTGCGGATTCAGATCCACAAACCAAACGTGACGCACGCTCTCAAGGCCGGCCGCCGCCAGAGCATGGGTGCCGATGCCACCGCCGAAATCGAGCACATCACCGCGGGCAAACTGCTGCTGCAGGCGCAGGGTGTCAGCGATGTAGTCAGCACTGCTCAAATGCCAGGCCGCTAGCTCGAACAGGTGACCGGTGCCCACCGTGTCTTCATAAAAATCGGCGGCACGCTCCGGGTCAAAGGCACCAGGATGCATTGCAGCAAGATCGTCCTTGCTCTGCGGAAGCCGCTCGGACACCTCATCAGCGGTCAGCCCCAGGTAGGAGGCGAGATGCTCCTCCACCGCAAAACCACTGGCCAGAAACTCCTCGATGCCCACAGAAGCAGAAGCGTGAACTGGCGGCATGGAGCATCAAAGGCGATCCGGCAAACCTACGCGCGAGCCGGCAGCACCTGAGGGCCGGGTGCCACAGTCAGAGGCCCAAGCCCACTCGCACGTTGACAGCGCCCATCGGCTTCGCCGTGATCGATAAGCCGGCGGGCCTCACCTCACACGCCTGTGTGGCCCGCATCCGCAGGGTGCTGGGAACCCGGCGAGTCGGCCATGGCGGCACTCTCGATCCGGCCGTCACCGGGGTGCTGCCAATTGCAGTCGGACAGGCCACACGCCTGCTGCCCTATCTGCCTGGCGACAAGACCTATCGCGGCGTGATTCAGCTTGGGGTGACGACCAACACCGATGACCTGCAAGGCGAGTTGCTGAGCCAAAACCCAATGCCTGAATTGAACCTCACAAGCCTGGAGCAGGCCTTGGAGACATTCCGAGGCAGCATCAGCCAACGTCCTCCCCAGGTTTCCGCTGTGCACGTTGACGGGGAGCGGGCCCACGCCCGAGCCCGCCGCGGCGAAGTGATGGATCTGCCGGCGCGCAAGGTGACCCTGCATCGGCTGAAGCTGCTGAACTGGGACCCGTCCCAGGCTCAACTGGAGGTGGAGGTCCACTGCACAGCAGGCACCTACATCCGTTCACTGGCCAGAGACCTTGGTGAAACGCTGGGCTGCGGAGGAGCACTTGCCAGGCTCAGGCGCACCCAAGCCCTAGGTTTCAAGGTGGATCAAGCTGTGCCGCTTCCAGACGCACCCGATGGAGTGGGAGCAGGGAGCCTGACACTGCTTCGCCCGGAACTGGCTCTCCCGCACCTGCCGAACCGGCAGCTCAATGCCAGCGAACAAGAGGACTGGAGCTGTGGGCGCAGGATCGGGGCTGGGCCAAACGGCACTGCGCAAGCCGATGCGGTGGTGGTACTCAGCGAGACCGGGCGGATGCTTGGCCTCGGGCTGCCGGACGGCGAAGGTGGCGTGAAACCCAAGGTGGTCTTTGAAGCCAGGGGCTGAAGCCAAGAGCCTGGGTAGGTTTCTCTTGGAGAAAGTGACGTCCAAGCTGGCGATGGCAGGCCACAGCAAATGGTCCCAAATCAAGCGAACCAAGGCCGTGGTGGATGCCAAGCGTGGTGCTGTCTTCACCCGCATTGGCCGCGAAATCACCGTGGCAGCACGCCAGGGCAGTGACCCTGAAGGCAACTTCCAACTGCGCACAGCCATCGCCAAAGCCAAGGCCGCCGGCGTACCAGCAGGCAACATCGAACGCGCTATCGCCAAGGGATCAGGCCAGGGCGGCGAGGGCGAGCGGTTGGAAGCCATGCGCTACGAGGGCTACGGGCCTGGTGGCATGGCGGTGTTGGTAGAGGTGCTCAGCGACAACCGCAACCGCACAGCCGCCGAACTGCGGTTGGCCTTCAGCAAACACGGTGGCAATCTTGGCGAAAGTGGCTGCGTGAGCTATCTCTTCCAGCACCGGAGCGAAGTGCGGATCAAAGCTAACGACCTCGATGAAGACGCCCTGCTGGAAGCGCTGATGGAACTCGATGCCGACGGTTACGAGATCACCACCCCCGATCACGCTCTGGTGCACGGACCCTATGAAGCATTGGAAGCCCTGCAAAACGGTCTGCGAACACGAGGCTTCGATGTAGAGGAGTGGGAACACAACTGGCACCCGCTGACCCAAGTCACACCGGACGATCAACCCACAGCACAACAAAGTCTCAAGCTGCTCGAGGTTCTGGAAGAGCTCGATGACGTGAGCAACGTGAGCGCCAATCTGATGCTGTCGGAAGAGATCCAAGTCAACTGATCACACAACAGTGCAGATTGATAGCCACATCTTTACCAGCGCCAGTGCGTCAAAATTTGGCACTGCCCAGTTCGACGCGGTGAATATCGCCATGCTTCACAAGACCTGAACCTGACCCATGCAGCCAACACCGGAAGCCAGAAGACGGGCTCTTCTCAAGCTGCTGGCACTAGCAAGCTGTCCAAGCTTCAAAGCTGATCAAGAGGGCCAGTCCGTTAGAGCTCAAATCGACGGCTGCATTGAACGCACCAAAGCCGAAGCATCAGAAGGTGCTGCCCTCGTAGATGCCTGCGCACCACACGGCAGCGCCATGCTCACTCAGGCTCAGCAACGACTTGAAAACCTGGAAGCACTGAAGCTCTTGGAGTGCATTTCCAGTGAAAACCTCAGATAGATCTAGTCAATAAAAAACCCCGCTCTTAGCGGGGCCTCTGACCTCAAGCTGCCAGCACAGATTCAGACCCATCGTCAATTTTCAAATGCGTCATCAGGCAACTCGTGACACAGTTTTGATCATTGAGATCACATTCAGTTATACAGACGAAGTAATCCTCAAGTGCATCCCACCTTTCAGTCATGGAAGCCTGTGATCGTTCACCCTGAATTTCATACATAACTGACCTGCGAGTGAAAGACATCTAGAGGAGATGGCTTGAATAGTCAATTTTCACATGTCGACGCATAAACTACCTAGGAAAAAGCTCATGAGAGGAAATACTCATAGAGAACCAATCAAAACAAGCACTTTGGAACGGCAATGCATCAGCTACTGACCTTTAAAACAAAGCCCACATCCAGAGGCGTCAACAATCTCATACGGAGCGATGAATCCGCTTATGGAAATCCAGATACTCCCTAACCTGAACATCAGGCATGTCCATCACTTTTTTCATTAGGTCTTGCCTATAGTTATAAAGACCTTTGCAGCCCTTAAGTGGCTCGAGCAACATCTCAACGAGTTGTGCTTTGGCAGTGGTTCCCGTCATGAACTGATTCAGCTTCCTCATGGTTTTATTCGCAATTTGCTTATTTGCTGTTTTGCCTGGAGATGGATAGCGACAACATCAATGCCCCCACTTTTCCCTTGCGAGTTTTGTAGCGCTTTCAGCCAGGTTTTACGGCATCAGGCTTCTCGAGATCAAATAAATGTTGCATAGGCCTACCTCTATTAAAATAAAATCTTTGCCCGCCAAGATTGACAGGTTGAGTGTGGTTTCAATAGCTCGAGCAACGCGTTGCGCCCAAGCTATTAGCGCGGCATCGACCAGAGAATCTGCTGCCGTTGGAGTCGAAGCCGCTGAAGCGAGTGGTGCCGAAGCTGTCAGTCCTAGAGCGATAGGAGGAGCCGCTGGAATCCGTGCAGCGAGTCTTACCCAAGCTGTCCGTTCTGCAACGGGTATCCCAGGCCTTCGCCTCAGGAGCGATGGAGGCGATGGCTCCGAACAGAGCGGCGGCGGAAAGCGCGGCGATGACGATCTTGGAGAAGCTGAACATTGATGATCGAAGCGAGTTGCGGAGGTCTCCCTGTTGGGCCTCTTCAGCATCTCCATTTCGCCCTGAAGTTCCATCACCCATTCGGGTGAAAGTGCATGCTTATTTCCTAACCCATTCGAGGGATCCGTCTCCTGGCATCTCACGCACACACCGAAGGCAGGAGAGAACGAATACCATGACCTTCACCGCCATCAAGTGATCCTCATAGAGTTAAAGTCAATCTGGCGAGAAGACTTACAAAATATTCGGCGCCCGTTGTCGGCAGAAGACAATGTACTTCCAAATGTAATTAAAGAATGGGATATCCCCCTCCGTTTGCAAGAGCTTTGGAGCAGAGTATGCAAAGCCGAAACATTGATTTCAGAGCTGCATCCTGCAGAAAAACAATGCGTTACTGCACAAAAGAGCCTAAGCGAAAGCCGGTTGACCGGCGACCACCGATCAGTGTGCATCTTAAAAGCCGCCAGCAGCTCCTTCCAACTCCTTGTCGGGGTCTACGGATGCCGACTGCTTCGATCGAATGCGGTCTCCAGTGACTCAAAGCCCAGCCCTTTTAGCAATTGCAATGGCTGCATCAGCGGATTCTGATCCTTCCAACTTGGCGGCCAATTCGGCGTCAATTTATGCTTTTGGATAAATTCGTTGAATTACCTTTTAGACACAAGTGCCCTGAAGCCGAAGCGATTATCTCGTGACCCGACCAGCACTCCTGTCTCAAACGCTACTGGATTCAATCAATAAAAGCCAGCTCAATGCAGGCGAAAGGGCCAAGCAATGGAAACCATTTTACGGCTTTACGCGAGCAACTGAGGCCGAGATCATACGATTACTTGATTTCTCTGTGCAAGGTCATTTTGTTGAGCTGTGGACAGAACTTCATCAACTCCAGACGCTCTGGATTATTCCTACGATTTTTCGAGGTGGTGTAGCGAGAAACTCCTGGAGTTCGCTTTTTCGAGGATGGAACAGTTCTACATTCAGTGCATTCAAGAGTCACCAAAATACGGATACCTTTGCTCTTAGCCATACAAAAAATAGAGATGAGAATTGATCCGCATCAGCAAGACAAGAGACTGAACTTGATGCGCTTTACGCTGACTAGTCCGGTATTGCCTCGGTACTACCGGACTTGTCGATGCGCCCGACCTCCTGGAATAGATCGGAATTCAATCTTGACTGAAGCATTGCCGCGACCAAGCATCAATTGATGCTTAAGACCGCATCAACGCTGACGAGTCCGGGAACGCCCGATATTCGCCCGGACTTGTCGATGCGCCCGATCCACCGGAGAGATCGGATCACCAGCCTGGCGAATTCAACACGTTGAAAGAGCATCACCTGAACTACACCATTCAGACAAATGACACACGCCAAGCGCATGGCTTGAAATCAACCCTTTTCTGAAAACACTTGAACGTCTCAAAAGCAACCTGAATGCTCAATTGCCACTTGAGGTTAGTTTCGGGGTAACGCATCTCTCCCGTTGAGACGCGCCCCGAATAGCGCAGTTCAGCCCGGTGAAATTCGGTGCCCACCGTCCCGGACTGATCGCTGTGCCCGGCCCGTGTCGGAAGCCGGACCATGACTATGCGGCAAGAAAGAAGTCACGACAGCATCACTTGATATGAAGTCGGCCAACAAATGAGCGAGTCCAATGTTCATCTCCGATCCTTGCCTGAACTCAACCCTCGACGATGGCTCAGTCAACTGACATGAACGAATACTGCGCCCTTACTCCACGACCGCTTTGGAGACGATGCTGCAACCAGACTGGCAGCCGTTTCAAGCCAGGCGGTGGCATTCACTGCAATGAGTGCTTTGTTTTCGACTTCACCGAAAGAGCGGTGAAGGTGCATCCCCCATTCGATTGAAAGACCGAAGGCACTGACCAGTCACTTCATTGATGACGGCTAGTTCACGCGTGCGCTCAGCGCACCTGAGGCTATTGACTTGCATCGTGACAGCACCATTTGCACCCAATTTCAAAGGGAGCTTCTACCGCTGAAAAGCCTTAGCAGCCATCGACCGAACAGACTGTTTCAGTTGCGCTTCTTTTGTTGGGACGAGGTGATGCGAGCTAACCCAGCCCGTGTCACAAATTTGATCCTCGCAAACTTTCACCTGAACGGTGCCACAAGGCATGTTGGTCAATTGTGTTTCCATCGTGCGTACACAACTGGATCAATTCGACCGCGCCGAGCCAACTTGGCAACCCTTGACACAATGAAGAAATCAATTGGTTGGACGACACCTATTGCAATGGATATCGGCTCAGTTTCAGCACAGTCCGAAACGCAAAGCTGATCAACACATGGGGCACGACCAGCATGCACCAGCCAGAACCTGAGACATTCAGCGAACCGGTGGTTCACAACGACGCCAGCCCACCTTGAGCATGTGATGCCATGCATCGACTGCATTGGCATGAAGCATGCGACGCTGACTCTCTGGAACTGGTGGATGGGGGCGAACCCACCTGAACATTCTTAGCTCGACCCATTGAACGTGAACCGCTGAGCTGACTGGCCTGAACTGCACCAAAAGCCCCTGAGCACCGTTCACCAGCCAGCCCTCACCGCCGTACTGCTGCGGGAGTTCATGAGTAGCTTGATCGAGCTGGTCATGCATGAGCAGCAGTCTGTCGGCTGCGCTGGCGACTACGTTGATCAGCACCGTCAATTGATCTGAAATGAGCACGAACGGATCAAGAAACTGCCTATCACGCGCTCAACGGACGCGGTGAACACGAAGACAGCGAAAACGACAGCAACCTGGCCACACATCGAATTCAGCCACACACCATCAGGGCAATCTTTTTCACCTTTGAATCATTAACTTCCACAAAGACAGGGGCAGCTTTCCGCCACTTATCACGGGAAATTCATGAAGCCACGTAACGAGCCGATGTAATCTCCACCAAATAGCAATCTTCCGAAACGTTGGAGCTGCTGATTCCCTTTAGATTCTTTGGTGCGTTGCTGGTGGGCTCATCCCTTCTGCTAATGGCACAGAATCCGAAAGAATTAGCATTGCTCGGTGGAACGTTCCTGATTGGCCTCGGAGCGCTTGAAATCTGCCTGCGATTTGTGGGCTATTAAGCAACCAAGACAGCGTCCAACTATTCATGCAGGGCTCTGACTTGATTCGCACGATGAATCCTCTCCCCCTTTGCGGCTTCGCTTCACGCAATGACTGAGCTCTGACCCGAAAGCAACGCTGTTTTAGTGCTCGATTCACAGGCCTGCTGATCGGCCTGGCAAAGCAGCCGCATGAAATCCTCTCGGTCGACGGCCGAAATCTCACCAATGACCTCCTACTTCAAGAAGGTTCGTTGTTGACAGCTATCCATGTGGCCTTTGAGAACTTCACACACATCAGCCTCCTTCGGGCTCATGTTTTGGTTCTTACAACAGATCCAAAACCACATGAGTGGGAATCCCTCTGTATTGACGACAACCTCAACCAGCACATTTCAAACCTCCGCGTCGATTGTGGTTGTGATCAGGTTCACAACAGCACGGATCTGAATCACCTCATGCAACCGCGATCGCGGAGAAGGTAAGCGCAGTGAGGAACACCACCATGAACCGTTCTAAGAACCGCGCCGCCCTCGAGACCATTCTCCAAGCCATGCGCAAGCAGAACCCGAACTCCCACGGGATGAAACATCTGCGCCGGGCGGCCTACCTGCACACGATCGTCGCCGCCATGCTCAATGAGCGGGTGGCTTGTTTGCCAGAAACTGAACGAGTTTGCTCCTAACCAGCCACGTTCAAGCGCCCTGTCCCTCGACCACCGCATGAGGGGATCCCCAACCACCGCCACCTGGCGTGGCAATCAGCAGACGATCTCCAGGATGGACGGAAATTTGCACACAACCAGCGAGAGGTTCCACCGTGCCATCAGCGCGGGTGAGCTGTGCCGTTCCTGGGGCTCCAGGACCACCTCCCGCAAGGCCAAAGGGAGCGACTGTTCGTGACCCCGACAGCAGCGCCGCCGTCATGGGCTGCAGAAAACGGATTTCACGCAGCAAGCCATCACCACCGTTCCAGCGTCCGGCACCACCGCTACCCCTGCGGAAACCGAAGTGTTCCAGCTGAACCGGGAAACGCTGCTCGAGGATTTCAGGGTCAGTGAGTCTGGAATTGGTCATATGGGTCTGCACACCGCTGGACCCTTTGAATCCCTCGCCCGCACCGCCACCGCCGGCGATGGTTTCGTAGTACTGACGGCGACCATCACCGAAGGTGAGATTGTTCATCGTTCCCTGAGCGGCAGCCATCACGCCAAAACAGGCAAACAACAGGTTGCAGACTGCCTGGGACGTTTCCACATTGCCGGCCACCACAGCGGCTGGCGGCTTGGGGTTGAGCAGCGAGGCCTCCGGTACCAGCAGCGTGAGTGGCAGGAAACAGCCGGCATTCAACGGAATGGGCTCATCCACCAGACAACGCAACACGTAGAGCACTGCGGCCTTTGTGACGGCTAAAGGGGCATGGAAGTTGTGATGCCCTTGCGCGCTGGTCCCGCTGAAATCCAACGTGGCCCGTCGTTGCGCCCGATCTATCCGCAGCGCGAGCTTCAGGCAGGCGCCGTTGTCGAGCTTCACCTCACACACCTGATCCTGAAAGCGATCGAGCAACCGAGCCACGGTGGTCGCAGCATGATCTTGAACATGCTGCAGATAGCTCCTCAGGCGAGCACCACCCTCGATCAGGAGCAACTCCTGCAACAGAGCTACCCCCAGATGATTGGCGGCCGCCTGAGCCTGCAGATCAGCCCACAGCAGCTCAGGGGCCCGTGGCGGAACGGCTGCTCCCTCCAGGCATGACTCCCATTCCTGTCGACACAGCTCTCCAGCGCGAACCAGCCAGTGGTTACGTAGCAGCAGACCCTCCTGCTCAATCGTCGTGCTGAAGGGGGGCATCGACCCAGGGGTGAGGCCTCCCACATCGGCGTGATGACCACGGCAGGCCACAAAGGCAAAGGGGTGAGACTCCCCCTGCGCGAACACCGGAGTGATGGCGGTGATATCGGGCAGATGAGTGCCACCATGAAAAGGGTCATTGCTGATCACGGTGTCCCCAGCCGTCAGGGCCGGACGCTCACCGCGCCGAATTTGCTCCAGCAGATCGGCGACCGCATCTCCCATAGAACCCAGATGCACCGGGATGTGCGGTGCATTCGCCACGAGAGCCCCTCGAGCATCAAACAGCGCACAGGAGAAATCCAGCCGCTCGCGGATGTTCACAGACCGACTGGTCTGCCGCAAGCGTTCGCCCATCCGCTCAGCGATCTGCATGAAGCGGTGGTGGAACAGGCTGAGATCCACGGGGTCCGGTTGGTCGTCCACACCACGGGGCTCACTCAGCCCTTCGGAGCTGCTGCGAAGCGTCGCGAAACG
>MDTA01094455.1_pt1 | contig 10734 bp, 10 predicted proteins | sample 811151 | NCBI WGS metagenome assembly MDTA01 (sample SAMN05326648, study PRJNA326480) | marine metagenome | isolation source: seawater | place: Indian Ocean: South | collected 2010 | reverse complement strand
TCTCCATTATTTCAGATAAATCCCCAGCAGTAAGTTGTTTGGGTAAATCTAAAAGTTTTTCTTCATTCGAGATTAAATTGTTTTGATTTTCAACCATTTATGCCTTAAATTAATTTTTCAGATCTTCGATATCTTCGGCAAACCTTATTACGCCCTTTTTTGATTTTTTATTATTCTTTTTCACAATTGAATCTATGTTCCAAATATCATCTTCTTTAACTTTTTCAGGTGCATCTACTTCATCCAACTCAGGCTCATCTACTTCATCTGATGTAGCTGAAGATTCAACTATTTCAACAATGTCTTCCTGAGAAAATACTTCGTTTTCATTAACAATTTTTTCGGCTAATTCTTCGACTTTTGCCTTCTCATTTTCGCCCGAAGTTCCAGGTTTTGATATTGCAGGTATTTGAGATCTAACTTCTTTCAGTCTTTTTTCAGTCATGCCTGAAATCTCTAGCAATTCTTTATCATCCATTTTTTTTATCTGATCTACTTTAGCAACTCCTGCTACCTTCAGTATCTCTTCAGTATTAATATCTATACCATTTTTTGATAACTCTGTGCCAGAATCATCTGTGCTAATTTCTTTAGTAGAATCTGATTGAATATCTACTTTCCATCCACATAATTTAGCTGCCAATCTAACATTCTGACCATCTTTTCCAATAGCTAAAGATAGTTGGGTTTCTGGGACTATAACTTGAGCTGACTTGTCTGAAGCATTAAGCTTGACTGTTTCAACATCAGAGGGACTAAGGGATTTTATAATAAATTCTACAGGATCTTCGCTCCATTCAATAACATCAATTTTTTCACCTAGTAATTCATTTACTACATTCTGAATCCTAAGCCCCCTGAGCCCTACGCATGCCCCTACAGCATCAATCCCTTCTTGGTTAGAATTTACAGCTATCTTGCTTCTAGATCCAGCCTCCCTAACTATATTTTTTATTTCAATTACGCCTGTATTAATCTCAGGAACTTCTATTTCAAATAGACCTCTCAACAAATCTACACTAGATCTAGAAACTATTACTTCAGGTCCTCGCCTTTCTTGATCTAACTTCGAAATAATAAATTTCAATTGTTGACCCACTCTATATTTTTCAGCAGCAACCTGTTCTTGCAAAGGCATTACAGCCTCTCCTCTGCCTAATGAAACAATTACATCTCGGCCTTCTATCCTTTGAACTGTACCTGCCATAACCTCCCCTATTCTGTCAGAATACTCATCTGCAACTATCTGCCTCTCAGCTTCTCTTAATTTCTGAAGTAATAATTGCCTAGAAGTTTGAGCAGTAATTCTTCCTGGGTCAGGTTCAATGTAACCAGTAGTAATTTCTTCACCGATAGTTATATCTGGGTAATGGGATTGTGCTTGAGATAAAGAAATTTCAAGATTCTCATCCTCTACTTCATCAACAACTATTTTTATCGTCCTTACAACTGTATCTCCAGTATCTGGATTCAAATCTACTCTAACTTCTTGACCATTAGCATCTTTTTTATAGGAATGCTCAAGAGCAAACTGAATTGCTGATAGCACTACACTTTGAGGCAAACTTCTATCATGAGCAAGCGCAGTTAATGCCAACATCATCTCGTTTTTCAACTTAATTTTCCTTTACTATCAATTATTATTGAACAAAAAAAAGTGGGCTCAGCCCACTTCTACGTCACAATCTATATATTTTTCTTTATTTTACATCACGTAAAAAATTATTAAAAGTATATCTTGATTTTTTATAATAACTTAGACAATTCTTTAATTATATCTTTGATCTTTACCATATTAAAATCTTCTTCTCCTCTCTGTAAAATCTCAACCTCAGAATTTTCTATGGACCTTTTACTGATTACGATTCGTATAGGAACCCCTGATAGTTCGTAATCACTAAATTTAACACCTGGGCCTTCGTCTCTATCATCAAAAAGAACATCGTAATCAGAATTGATTAAATCAGAATAAACACTATTAGATACTTCTTTTACTTCTGAGTTATCAGAATTCAAATTTACAAGATATATCTGAAAAGGGGATATATGTTTATTTAAAACTAATTCTTTCTCACTTGAATTTGCCTCAACTACTGCAGCAAGCAACCTTCCAACCCCAATGCCATAGCAACCCATTTCTACACTCTTTTGTTTGCCTCCTGTATCAATAAAATTCAAACCCATCTTTGCACTATATGTATTCCCTAATTTAAATATATGCCCAACCTCTATTCCTTTGTATTCATTCAGACCTTTGCATTTGCTTTCATCACAATCGACTGAAAGGAATCCTTTCTTAGCACTAGCTATATCCTCATAAGACTTAATATTAAATTCTTTCCCAGGTAAAATTCCTGAAATATGTAAATTATCTTTGTTTGCACCAATTATGTAGTCAGATTTTAAATTAATGGAATCATCAACTATTAAATCAAAATCATTATTAATTGGTGATATGAAACCTGGAACTAAACCTAATTGAATTATTTCTTCATTGTCTGCCAATCTGACATCGCCACCTATTAAGTTTCTCAATTTTGTTTCATTTACTTCAAGATCTCCTGCTAAAGAAACTAAAATTGGCTTTTTATCAGAGAAATAAACCATTGTTTTTATAAAACAATGAGGGTCTAAATTAAAGAAATTGGATAAATCCTGAATAGATTTAATATTTGGAGTCTCTGTTTCAGATTTTTCTACAAGATTGTCAGTATCATTTTTAATTATTTTTTTGAATTCGGCCTTTTCTTCGTTGGCAGCATATAAACATTCATCACATTTAAGAATTGTATCTTCGCCATTTTCTGCCACTGAAATAAACTCAGACGATACTTTCCCTCCTATCGCTCCACTATCAGCAGCAACTTTTATCACATCAATGCCACACCTATTAAAAATATTAAAATATGCTTGAGAGAATTTTTCATATACTTCATCAAGGCTCTCTTGGTCTGAATGAAAACTATAAGCATCTTTCATCTCAAACTCCCTGACTCTTAAGAGACCACCTCTAGGTCTAGTCTCATCTCTAAATTTAGTTTGTATATGAAACAAAGAAAAAGGCATATCCCTATAACTATTCACCTCACTCCTGACCATAGATATTACCGACTCTTCATGGGTAGGAGCAATTATCATAATTTTATCTCTTCTATCGGTAAATCTAGCTAGAGGAGGTATAAAAGAATCGATACGACCACTTTCTTCCCATATATCTGAAGGCTGAACTACTGGAAAATTTGCCTCATGACAATCAATTGAGTTCATCTCAGATCTTATTATATTCTTAATTTTTTCAATTACTCTCCAACCAATAGGGGTAAAACTAAATATTCCAGCACCCAACTGGCTAATATAACCTGACCTAATTAATAGTCTATGACTAAGCATTTCTGAGTCATCAGAAATATTTCTTGAAGTAGACCAATAATATTTTGAAAGTTTAATTTTTCCTCCTATTTATTTCTAATTACTCCATCTTTTTTTAACATAATCTTCTACCATTGAGATAAATTCCTTAGCAATACCATCACCTTCTAAAACTCCAACTTTATCACCATCTATAAATATAGGAGCTTTAGGCGATTCTCCAGATCCAGGCAAAGATATTCCAATATCTGCACTCTTTGATTCTCCTGGTCCATTAACTACACAACCCATAACTGCCACCTTAAGATCAGAAGAGCCAGGATATTTCTTGCTCCATTCCTTAGAATTATTTTCAAGATATTCTTGAATTTCTTCACTTAATTCTCTGAAAAAAGTAGAAGTTGTCCTACCACAACCAGGACATGAAGTAACCGAGGGTCTAAAATTTCTAATACCAATTGCCTGAAGAATCTCTTGGCTTAATTTTACTTCTTTTGTTCTATCCCCGCCTACTTCAGGGGTCAAACTACATCGAATTGTATCTCCAATACCATCTAATAAAAGATTACCTAGGGCAATAGAGGTTGAAGATACCCCCTTAGTCCCCATGCCAGCCTCTGTCAGACCTAAATGAAGAGGGAAATTACATCGATCAGCTAGGTCTCTATATACAGATATCATTTGCCTTACCCTTGAAACCTTGCAGGAAATAATAATCTTGTTCTCTTCTAGGCCTAAATCAATCGCCTTATTTGCACTAATTAGCGCACTATCAACAAGAGCTTCTTTTTCTACTACCTCAGAATCTTCTGGAATCTCTTTCTTAGCATTATTTTCCATTTTAGAATCTAAAAGTTCAGGATCTAAACTTCCAGCGTTTACGCCTATTCTAATGGGCTTATCGAATTCTTTGGCAACCCTAATGAACATTTCAAAATTTTCATCTCTTCTATTCCCTCTGCCTACATTTCCAGGATTAATTCTGTACTTATCTAAATTTTCTGCGCATGATTTGTGAGAAGATAAGAGCCTATGACCAATAAAATGGAAGTCTCCAATAAGAGGAACACTACACCCTAAATCCATAAGTCTTTTCTTAATTTCTGGTATTGCCTTTGCAGAATTATCATTATTAACTGTCACTCTTACTAATTCACTTCCTGCGTCATATAAGGCTTTTACCTGCGAAACTGTTGCATTGATATCTGAGGTATCAGTATCAGTCATAGATTGCACTACAATCTGCGAATCACTTCCAATGGGAATATCACCCACTTTAACTAAATTACTTTTTCTTCTGTGAATTTCCACTTAAATATTATATTCCTCTCAACATTAGCCCACAACATCTACGCCTTGATAAATTCTAATTATATCTTGAGCGGTTATTATGAATAAAAGAGTAAGCATAAAAATAAAACCTAAACCATGTACTATTCTTTCTTTGTCAGGTGAAACTCTTTTTCCATTTCTCAGAATTTCAATTAATACAAACAAGATCCTACCTCCATCAAGTGCTGGTATTGGCAATAAATTTATAACAGCTAAACTCAAACTTAATATTGAGGTAAGTTCTACAAAAATCATTATTTTATCTCTGAATTCAATTTCAGCTATAGCTATTTCACCAGTAATTTGACTGATACCAACAGGACCCACTGCACTTGGACCAGAAAATTGAGGGTTAGTACTTCCAGCAATCATAGCTTTTATACTATTTATAGATAAATCAAATAACTGAAAAACACTAAATACAGATTCTCTAATAGAACCAATTATTCCATAGTTGGAATCAATCTTAGTAAAATTACTAGAATAGATAGATATTCCTAGAGCACCTTGGCCCTCAGGAGGATTCCATCTAGGCCTAGATTTAAATGTTTTAATATCTCCATTATAAAAGAATTTTTCCTCCCAAGATTTTGAAAAAACATTGGGAATCCCTCTTTCGATTTGAATTTCTATGTTTTCTCCTAGTGAAGAGGTTATTATTTTCTGCAATGAGTTCATGTTATTCATAGATCTCCCATTAATAGAAAGGATTTTATCTCCTGATTTCAATCCAGAATGATATGCTGGCGACTCTTTAATAACATCCATAATTATTAAATCCGACTTCTGAATCTGACCAGGCATTAGAAAGGCAATAAAAAATAATACGAAAGGCAATAAAAAATTAATCAAAACTCCTGAAATTAATACAATTAATCTTTGATAAGGCTTCTTCATATAGAAACTCTCCGGATGATCAGAATGCTCTTCACCAAAAGGCCTTACAAATCCACCTAGAGGCAGAAGATTGAAGGACCATTGCATCTCTTTAAAATAGATTTTTCCATCTTGATGATAATGAGATGTGATTTCTATTGAATCGCTCTTAAGGCTTGCAGGAATTTCATTTTTGTCATCGAATATCTCTGCAACTGATAATCTATTATAAGTTAGTTTAGTAGTAACGAATAAGATTTTTCTTGAATTAAAACTTTTGTACTTTAATAAAAGTTCTTTGGAAATAAATAAAGAGTTTCTGCCAGACCATATAGAAAATAATCTTGGGGGGAATCCAAAACCAAATTCTAAAACCTTTATCTTAAAAAACTTAGCTGAAAAATAATGTCCAAATTCATGAAAAATAATAAGAGGCAATAGAACCAAGATAAAACTTGCAATGCTTACAATAACTGTCATCCAATTTCCTCTATAGTCTTTAAATAAGACCTTTGGACGGTCTCTTTAATAGTTTCCAAATTGTATTCATCTGAAAAATCAAATTTATCGTAAACTCTCTTCATTGCATCTAGCATGCCTGTATAACTAATCTTTCCTTCTAGAAACATTTCCACAGCAGCCTGATCAGAGCCTACCAAGAATGAAGGTGCCAATTTTGATGAATTTAATAATTGAATGCCAAAATTAAACCATCCAAGTTTATCCTCAGGAAAAGATTCAAAAGATAAACCCTTTATCGATCTAAAATCTATTTTCTTAATTTTAGAACTTGATTTCCTTTCCGGGTAGTACAGACCATATAAAATTGGTATTTTCATATCAGGATATGATAGTACAGCCAATATATTTCCATCTTTAAATTCTGCTAATCCATGAATCAAACTTTGCCTATGAAACAATACTTCTATTTTATCGAGAGGTAATGAGAAAAGGTTGGATGCTTCTTGAACTTCAAATACCTTATTTATCAATGTAGAAGAATCAACAGTAATTTTTCTTCCCATTTTCCATGTTGGATGAGCCAAAACGTCTTTGACAGTAATTTTTTTTAATTCTTCAGCAGTACGATCTCTTAAAGCTCCTCCAGAAGCTGTTAGAATCACCCTATCAATAGATACACTGTCTTCATTTTTTATACATTGCCATATTGCAGAATGTTCACTATCTAATGGAATTATTTCTGAACCTTTATCTTTAGATAATTCAACTATTATATCTCCTCCAGCAACTAAACTTTCCTTGTTGGCTAATAATACTTTTCTGCCCTGCTCTATTGAGAAGATCGTAGGATCAATACCCTCAATCCCTGACAAAGCAATTACCATGAGATCTGAGTCATCAAAATTTAATATATCTTTATAACTATTCATTCTTTTGCCATATGAATAATCAACGTCACTATTTGAATAATAATATTTTGGTTTAAATTTATTCACTTGCTCTTCTAATTTATTTTCATTATTACCTGCAGTAATAGTGATCAGTTCAAACTCTTCTATATTCTCTTCAATTAGATCTAAGCATTGAGTTCCAACAGAACCTGTAGATCCAAGAATAGAAACTTTTCTTTTCATACTATTGCCTTTACTAACGATAATAAGGTTAAAACTATAACCACAGAGTCTATTCTATCAAGAATTCCACCATGACCTGGAAGAGTCGAACCAAAATCCTTTACGCCAAAATTTCTTTTAACTCCTGAAGCATAAAGGTCACCAATAATTGCAAAAAAAGGTAAAGAAAAAGCCAAAATTAAATTTAAATTAAATGAATTTATAGGGTTATTGAATAAAAAATTAATAAATAAATAAAATAAAATACCTGACATATACCCTGAAATATACCCTTCAATGCTTTTATTAGGGCTAAGTTTAGAAATCAAATTAATTCTGTGCCTGCCAAATTTGGATCCAACTAAATAGGATACGGAATCTACAACAAAAACTGTTAATACAGGAATAAGTATCCATTTAAGATCTGAGAATGAATCATATAACAACAATATAGAAGAGACACCTGTCACAAAAAACAATGAGGATGATTCTCTTAATAGAAATTCATAAATTCTTTGGTCTTCAAAATAGGAAAATTGGGATCTATCAATTATTTCTTCGTCTCTTTTTCTTATCCCAACAATTATTGATAATATTCCGACAATAAGCGCAAGAAAATGTAAAATTAAGTTGGTAACTACAGAATATCCTCCCCACTCTATATAGGATAAATATATTGGGATAAATATTATAAAGTATATAAAAGTTCTTATATTTCTTTTCTCTTCAGTTAACAAAAGATTAGTTTCGATAATAATAAAAAAAATTAATACTAAAACTAATAAGAAAGTAAAAATATTAGATACTAATGATAATAGTAATATTGGTCCTAAGATTAATGATGTTCTAATCCTCTGATTCATAAAATAACTAATCTGCTCCAAATCTTCTTTTTCTCTTAGAAAATTCAATCAAAGCCTTAGAAAATTCTGAAATATCAAAATCTGGCCAGAGCACATTGCTAGTAAAAAATTCGCTATATGCTGTTTGCCAAATTAAAAAGTTACTAAGTCTATACTCGCCTCCTGTTCTTATTACCAAATCTGGATCTGGGGCTCCATCGTTAAGGTATTTATTAAATAAACTTTCGTCTATTTCAAGCGAATCTATCTTGCTGTCAACGATTTTCTTCGTAGCTTCTATAATCTCTCTTCTGCCCCCATAATCAAAAGCTATTATTAAGTTAATATTTTTATTTTCTTCGGTTTTTTTTACTGCTTCTAATATATTTGCTCTAGTTTTAGAATCTAGTTTTTCTATACTTCCTTTTATCAAAATCCTCACACCTAATTCATGAAGATTGGCAAAATTTTCTGATAGAGATTCTGAAAGTAAAGTTTTAGTTATATAATTAACTTCTTTCTGGGGCCTATCCCAATTTTCTGTAGAAAAAGTAAATAGTGTTAGAAATCTAATTTCTAAAGATTTCATAAATTTTACTATTGATTCAATATTTTTAGTTCCTGCTTTATGACCTGAAAAAACTGGGATTTTTTTCATAGCCGCCCACCTTCTATTGCCATCCATTATTATGGCAATATGGGAAGGCAATGACGAAGAATTTTCTTTAAATGAATCTAAGACAATAGATTCAAAACTTTTATCGGATCGTTTATCCAAAAGCCTTCAAACTTCCATTAACTCGTTTTCTTTTTCTTGTGAAATACTAGAAATAAGGTCAATATTATCGTCTGTATTCTTTTGTATTTCTGACTGAAGTCTTCTGCTATCATCTTGTGAAATTTCACTTGATTTCTCAAGCAATTTTACCTCATCCATACCATTTCTTCTGACATTTCTTATTGAAATTTTTGCATCTTCTGACTTCTTTTTTAAAGATCTGACCAACTCCATTCTTCTTTCCTCATTAAGGGGAGGAACAACAAGTCTAATTGTATCTCCTTCTATTCCAGGGCTAATACCTAAATCAGACGATTCTATTTCTTTAGCAATTGAAGGTACTGCAGACTTATCCCATAATTGAATTAATATCATAGATCCTTCGGAAACACTTATTTGGCCTAGTTCTGATAGTTTCATTTGAGTACCATGATAATCTACCATTAAACCTGAAACTAATCCTGAATGAGCCCTATTAGTTCTCATTCCTGAAATATCTTCTTGAAAATATTCTATTGTATTAGCCATATTAGACTTAACGTCTGATATTAATTCTTCACTCATTTTAGATATCCTGAGTAATTAATGTTCCTAGATCTTTTCCACTTAGGATACCTGATAAAGTTCCTTTGTTAAAAATATTAAATACACTTATAGGCATATCATTATCCATGCACATAGATAATGCAGTGCTATCTAAAGCCTTAATTTGCCTTGAAAGAGCATCAATATGAGTAATTTTATTAATTTTTTTTGCTGAAGGGTTAATCTTAGGGTCAGAATCATATACACCATCAACATCATTTTTTGACATCATTAGAAGATCAGCAGAAATTTCTAAAGCCCTTAGAGCGGCAGCAGTATCAGTTGTCATGTAAGGATTTCCACTTCCTCCAACCAAAATTACAATCCTGCCTTTATCCAAATGCCTCAATGCTCTTCTTCTAATAAATAATTCTGCGACAGAAGGATTGGAAAGAGCAGACATGGTTCTCACAGGTAGATTTATATTTTCTAGAGCATCCTGAAGGGCCAATCCATTAATCATAGTTGCAAGCATTCCTGCAGAATCTGCAACAGATCTATCCATACCTAACTTCTCATAATCAGCCCCTCTCCAAATATTTCCTCCACCAACAACCATTGCGATCCTTATTTTCTTAAATTTATCTTTAACGTCAGAAATCTCTTTAGATAAGTAATCGAGAATGTCGGTATCTATACCAAACTTCCTATCTCCAACAAGTGCTTCCCCGCTAAGTTTTAAAAGTATAGTGCGAGGAGTCATATATATTAAGATAGATCAAATTTAGTTATTCTAGAAATATTTACGTTCTCTCCAACTTTAGAGATCATAGATTTAATCATATCCTCAATTGTAAGAGATGGGTCTTTAATAAATGCTTGGGACATTAATATTTCTTCATCAGAAACTTTGTCTGCTCCTTCATCATCTTTAGATATGAATAAAGGTCCCATTGCGGCTACCTGCATAGCAAGATCTTTTGCTAAATTCACAAAATCATCAGTCCTGGCTACGAAATCTGTTTCACACTTCAATTCTACCAATGAACCTATTTTGTTCCCTGCATGAATATAACTCTGAACTACACCCTCTGAAGTCTCTCTGCCAGATTTTTTTAAAGCGTTTGCAAGGCCTTGCTTCTTTAAGATTTCCTCTGCCTTGTCAGCATCTCCATTTGACTCATCAAGTGCCTTTTTAACAGCCATTACTCCAGCTCCAGTTTTTTGCCTGAGTTCTTTTACTACATTCAAATCTACTTCCATTTTACTCCTTATCTTCTTTAGAAGATTCTTTAAGTTGAGATTCTTTTGCTTTCTTTAGTTCCTCTTCTTGGATTTGAGCATATTTTTCTTTACCTTCTAAAATTGAATCAGCTATAAACTTAGTTATTATACTTATTGACCTAAGAGCATCATCGTTACCTGGAATAGGAACATC
>MDTA01004734.1_pt1 | contig 10734 bp, 9 predicted proteins | sample 811151 | NCBI WGS metagenome assembly MDTA01 (sample SAMN05326648, study PRJNA326480) | marine metagenome | isolation source: seawater | place: Indian Ocean: South | collected 2010 | reverse complement strand
TTTTTGCCTGAAAGTCTTCAGAAAGCTCAAATCGCTTCATGAAAACTTTATAGCGTTCCATTAAAGATTCCATAGTATCTATAAACATTTTTTTACCTTCTCTATCAAACTTTCCATACTCAGAACCAAGCTTCATTAACTCCTGATAATCATTAAAAAGCTTTCTAGCTTCTTCTTGTACTATGTCCGATTCAAAAAAACTCATTATTTGATTTTTGCAGAATAACTTTTTTAGAAATATGCAATCTTATTAATTTATAGTAAGATCATTTTAATTATACTTTAAAAAATTATAATTTTACCGACAATGTCATTTCATAGGACTTAATATTGAGAAACTAAATAAAAAAAGCATACTTATCACTTTATTGTCCAATCAAATTCTTATCAAAACAGAAATTAATGAGTTCTCAATTTGAACTATTTGAATCTAAAGATGTTTTCTTATCCAGATCATACTATGACAGGGATTTAGAACATTCGAGAGATTCCTTATTAAAATGGAGAAAAAATATTTATGAATATCAAAAAAATATTTTAAAAGAAAATAAAAATAAATTTTTGCAAAATTCATTAGATATTCTTCAAAATGAGAATCATGATCTTAGAAAAATAAACCCTTTTTTACTACAAAGCTTTTCTATTAATTTTTGGCGATCAAATAAATCTGTTCATAGAGGTCCTGCAATGTATTTTGTTGTAGACAACACAGAAGAATCAAAAATAATTTTATATATTGGAGAAACAAACTCTGCTGATCAAAGATGGAAAGGTATTCATGATTGCAAAAACTACATAAATAATTATAAAGAATCAATTTCAAAAAATAATTTAGAAATCAATTTAGATATCCGTTTTTTTCTTGATGTTCCCAAAGAGGTCAAACCAAGACGTAAATTAGAAAAGCAGCTAATCTATTTATGGTTACCTCCATTTAATAAAGAAACAAGAGATAGATGGATCACAACTTTCACAAATAATTAAAATTTAATTCCATTTTTTATAAAACATGAAATTCTCAATCTTCAAAAATCCATTAAATACTTGGAAAGGGCACTCCCTAATACTTGGTTTAAATGAGAATGATATAGATTCTCAATTAAAAAATATTAATTTTATTGTAGATTCAAATAAAATCTTGGAAAAATTAAAGACTAAAAAATTCAAGGGAGAAATATGTGAAACTTTAAGGCTTGAACTTCTGGAGAACAATTTAAATTCCTTAACACTTATTGGTCTTGGTGATAAGAAAAATATAAACCTTGATAAATTAAAAGACTCTTTATCAGGATGCATAAGAAATGTGATAGATGAGGAGGAAAAGATTAGTTTATTACTGCCCTGGGAGTTGTTAGCTGAAAATACAATCTTTTCCATTGCAGAAACATTAAGATTATCCTCTTATAGAGATAATAGATTTAATAACAAAAGAGATGAAGTCATTAATCTTAAAGAAATTGAATTCCTAAATATTAAAAGTATTGAGAATGATTCTTTTCTTGAAGTAGAGAATATTTGTGAAGGAGTTGAATTTGCTAGAAAATTAGTAGCATCTCCACCAAATGACTTAACACCTCTTGAAATGTCAAAAAAGGCTGAAGATATAGCAAATGAACATAATCTAGAATTAAAAATTTTAGATGAGAAAGACTGTGAGAGACTTGGTATGGGCGCCTATCTTGCAGTGGCAAAAGGATCTGATTTAAATCCTAAATTTATACATTTAACCTATAAGCCAACTAATGAAGTATTTACAAAAATTGCATTTGTAGGGAAAGGTCTAACGTTTGATTCTGGTGGTTATAACCTTAAAATTGGTGCGTCCCAAATTGAAATGATGAAATATGATATGGGAGGCAGTGCAGCTGTTTTAGGAGCCGCAAAAACAATAGGTTCTATGCGCCCTAAAGGAGTTGAGATACATTTTATAGTTGCAGCTTGTGAAAATATGATAAATGGGTCAGCCATGCATCCTGGAGATGTAATAACTGCCTCAAATGGTAAAACTATAGAAATAAATAATACTGATGCTGAAGGAAGACTTACACTTGCAGATGCGTTAACCTATGCTTCCAATTTAAAACCTAATACAATTATTGATTTAGCAACTTTAACAGGAGCTTGTCTCATCGCATTAGGAAATGATGTTGCGGGTATGTGGAGTAATAACGATGAACTAGCTGAAGAATTACTAGGAGCCGCATCAGAGAAAGGGGAAGGTTTATGGCGAATGCCTCTACAAAAATCATACAAGGAAGGATTAAAATCACATATTGCTGATATGAAAAATACTGGGCCTAGAGCAGGTGGATCAATTACCGCCGCTTTATTTTTAGAGGAATTCTTTGATAAAAATATTCATTGGGCACACATTGATATTGCGGGAACATGTTGGACAGATAAAAACAAGGGTCTAAATCCAAGTGGAGCTACGGGGTATGGTGTTAGAACTCTTGTTAATTGGATTAAAAGAAAAGAAAAAGAGTAATAATCAATCGGACCATTGTGTATTTGATCTAGCATTTAAACCCCATAATTGATCTAATTTCCGATCCCTTCCACATGAGTATCTATAAAATTTATATTTAAACTCATTATTTTCAGCAAAGTCTTGATGATATTCTTCTGCCAACCAAAATTTACCTCTAGGTTTTAAACCAACTTTAATTTTTGCAAGAGGTACATTTAATTCCTTAGATGCGGATTTTAAAGCATCTTTTGATTTATTTTCTTCTGTAGAATCATCAAAAAAAATTACTGGTCTATAAGAATCCCCACGATCGCAAAATTGACCTTTCCCATCTAGCGGATCAATATTTCTTAAATATAATCTCAGAATCTCCTCAATAGTAACCAATCTTGAATCATAATTTACTAACACCACTTCTTGATGACCATTATGATTTTCATAGGTAGGATTATTTAAACTCCCTCCTGAATAACCACTTTTTACAGAATCAACTCCCTTTAGGTTCTCTAAGTCATGTTCTAGACACCAAAAACAGCCTCCTGCAAGAACCAATTCATTTGAAAATGCTTGCAAAGGGTTCAAGATTAATGTAAGGACAATTAGTATTGAAAAAAGAAATTTCATAGAATTATTATAGATACTAGATTATTGAATTTAGAATTTCTTTTGCAGCTCTATTGGCAACTCCATCATCTCCTAAAATTTTTTTAAGTGATTTATATCCTTTCTTAATTTTTATCTTCTCATTATTTTTATCTATTAATTTACATGATTTCTTAAAAACTGAATTAACAGTAAATTCTTTTTGAACAAATTCTGGGACAATAAGTTTTTTCAAAAGAAGATTAACTGGTGATATGAACTTCACTTTAAAATTAAGGATTTTTTTAGCGATAAAAGCTGTAACTCTACTTACTCTATATCCCACTACTTGAGGTATTTCATAAAGAGCTAATTCCATATTGACAGTTCCTGATTTGCATAAAGCCAATTTTGATAAGGAATATATATAAGTTTTAGTTAATCCTATCTCTGAGATAGGAATTACTCTTCCATTAATATTATATTTCTCTAAAAATTTTTGAAATGTTTGATCAAAAACTTCTCTACATGAAGGAATAAAAACAACAAGATCAGGATATTTGCCCTGTAATTTTTGAGCAACCTTCATAAAGGTAGGTAATATATATTTCAATTCTTGTGGCCTTGAAGCAGGCATTATTAAAAGAATATTTTCATTGTTTTTTAAATTTAAATATTTTCTAGATTCTTTTTTAGTTGGTAGTTTTTCTGTTAAATCAACCATTGGATGACCAATCCATGAAACCCTACCTCCTCTTTGCTTATAAAAATTGGCCTCTTGTTGAAAAATTGCAAAAATTTTATCTGAAAAACTAATGAGATCAGTTGTGGAATTATTTCCAATTCTCCATGCCCACTCCTGAGGGGCAATATAATAGTAAATTGGCAAGTTGAACTTTTTTCTCTTTAGTCTTCTTCCAATACTTATATTTGGGCCCATATAATCAATCAAGATCAAACAATTAGGAGATTTAGCCTTTAATACTTGTAAAAATCTTTTTTGTATTTTAATCATTGGAAAAATTAATGGAATAGCCTCCCAAATACCAATAGCACTTATAGGTGTAGTGTCATAAATAATTTCAACTCCAGCTTCTCTCATCTTTTCGCCGCCTAAACCATATATTTTTAATTCAATAGATTTCTTTTTACTTTCTTTAAATAACTCTTTGGCTAAGAGACTACCATGCAAATCTCCTGAAACTTCTCCAGTACTTATAAATATACTTTTCTTCATAAATTTCCCGCAGGTAAGGGACCTCTCCTTTTCTTAGATATGGATTCTTTAACAAATTCACATAATTTTGCAGATGAAAAATCTAATTTATCTTTCATTGCAACTTCTAGTGCCTCAGAAATAACATATTCAGATTTAAAAAGTAAATTCCATGTTTTCAGAAGTAATTTTAAGTTAAGTTTACTATTATCAATCAAACCACTTCTCTTAATTCCAACTTTATTTAATCCTCTGAGCCTACCAGGATGCCCCTCAGCCAGGCAAAATGGAGGAACATCCCTAGCTACTCTCGTCATACCTCCAATCATAGAAAGATAACCAATATGCACAAATTGATGGATGCCTAAACATCCTCCAATTATTGCACTATCCTCAATCTTCACATGGCCTGCGACTTGAACACTATTGGACAGAATCACATTATTGCCAATTTCACAATTATGTCCAATATGTGAGTAAGCCATAATTAAGTTATTATTACCAATAATAGTTTTTTCTCCCTCATTAGTAGCTTTGTTGATAGTTACGCATTCTCTAAAAGTATTGTTATCGCCAATTATTACTTCGGTATTAGCACCTCTATATTTTAAATCTTGAGGGTCGAGTCCTAAGAATACATTCGGAAAGATTCTATTATTTTTGCCCAATATTGTTTTACCTTCAACTATTGAATTAGGACCAATACTTGTCCCAGATCCGATTACCACATCAGGACCGATAATAACACCCTGACCAATAATAACCCCATCATCTATTAGCGCACTTGGGTGAATAGAGGCACTAGGATGAATTGTTAAATTACTAAATTTGGAATTTACTCCTTTTTTGATATTATCCATTTTTAATCAACTAAAGAAAACATTAATTCACCTGAGCAAACAACCTTCCCATCGACTTGAACTTCTCCTTTTATTTTTCCAAACCTTTTTCTTTTTAAACTCACTAATTCACAACTTATTAACAATTGATCTCCTGGAGTAACTGGCCTCCTAAATTTAACATTATTAATACCAGCGAATACAAATAATCCTTTTGGAAGTTCAGGCATTTGCGCAACAATTAAACCACCTACTTGAGCCATTGATTCAACTATTAATACTCCTGGCATTAAGGGCCTGTCAGGAAAATGTCCTTGAAATTGCGGCTCATTAATAGTGATATTTTTTATTCCAACAGCTTTTTCTCCAGGTATATAATCTATTACTTTATCTACCAATGCAAAAGGATAACGATGAGGTAAAAGTCCTAGAATTTCTTGTGAAGATAGTTGTTCTTTACTGATAAGTTTTTGATTTTCCAAAATTTCAAGAAGTTAACTTTATAGTGATGACGCCAATAAAGCATTTAACGAATGAGATCCTTTGTAGACCATTATTTGCGCCTTAGGTAACCCTACCAAAGCGAGGTCCCCTATTAAGTCTAATATTTTATGTCTTATCGGTTCATTAGCAAATCTTAATGGGGGATTGACCCATTTATCACCATCGCAAACAAGTGCATTTTCCAAACTCCCACCTTTGATAAGACCTAATTCACTTAATTCTTGAAATTGATCTTTAAAGCCAAAAGTTCTCGCTGGAGCGATCATCTCAACATAATCTTTAGGATTTAAATCAATTATGAAAGTTTGGCTTCCAATCGCTTCATATTTAAAATCAATTGTAGAGATAATTGTAAGCTTTTCCGAGGGTACTAACGAGATCACTGAATCGTTCTGATTAAAAATTTTAGACTGATTTATTTTTTCCATGAAATTTGATGGTTTTGGAACTTTTTTAATCCCAACTTCCTCAAAAGCTTTAATCCATTGAATAGCCGAACCATCTAAAAGTGGAATTTCTTTACCATCAACTTCAATATGAATATAACTAATTCCACATCCTGCAAAAGAAGAGAGAAGATGTTCTATGGTATATAAGTTTCTTTTGCCCAACTTTACAGCAGTACAAAGCATAGTGCTTCCAATCAAGCTTTGATTTAATTGGTAGATTTTGTTTGGATTATCAGAAAAAGATACAAAATAACCTTCATGATCATATGAACTAATTTTTATTTTTGTTTGTTCTCCACTATGCAACCCAACACCTTCTCTGGTGATTGGACCAGAGAGAGTATAACAATTATCATAATTAGAAGGCCAAGAGAACACTTAAAATTTCCAACCAACACCAATTGTATAGCGCATATTACCAGTTAAGTCTTGAGAGGCTATATCCAATCTTAGAGGTCCAATAGGTGTTTTAATTCCAATTCCTCCACCTAAAGAGAAACCTGCTCCAGATTTATCTAGAAGTTTTCCAGGTTTTCCAGGAACATCATTTTGAGATCCCAAATCACTTCCTGCATCAGCGAATAATGAACCTGATATCATTCTCCAAATCGGAACCCGATATTCCGTAGAGAACTCAGCAAAACTCTTACTAACAGATAATTCACAGGAGCTCCACCCTCTGACAGATGAAGCCCCTCCCATACAGAATGATTCATAGGGTGGTAATTCGCCTAAAATAGTTCCTGACTTAACCTGAAACCCAATAGTTTGGGAACAATCATCATTATCAGAAACATTAGATTTACATGCCTTTGTGAAATTTATTAACCTTACAGGTACAAACCAAGCATAAGAAGCCCTTAGCCTATTAAAAGTAGGAGAATTTTCACCTAAAGGAAGAAATTGTTCACTGCCAAATCTTAAAATATTACCAGCACTTGGATTTACATTATTATTTAATTTATTTCTTACTCCTCCTGCGACAACGCTGATTAAAGTATTTTCAGAAGGACAACTATCATCATTTGGGGAATAACCAATACATATTATTTCACTAATGTTAGCTGTGGTAGGTTTTTTAGTGGCATATGGTTTTTTATTCCCATCACTATCAACTAATCTTACTTTTTTAAAATTCATACCTAAAGAAACTCTCCAAGGAGTTTCTTTAAATGGATCTCCGTTATTTAATGGCCTTAAGAATGTAAAACCTCCTCCCACATTTTCTAAAACGATTGAAGATAAAGTATCCCCAGTATTACTAGTCAGGTCATTAACGGCATAAAGTTTACTTGTTTTACTTGAAAATTCCTGAGGATAAGCTTTGCTTAAATATACATTTGTTCTAAAAGCTGTTCTATACTTATCACCTTTAATCCAAGGGTCATATAAAGAAAAATTGTAAGTTGTGGAATAATCACCAAAATTTAAATTTAGTGCTGTGCTCCAAGCTCTACCAAAAGCATTACTTTCTTTAAATCCAAATTGTGCAAATATACCAGCTGCATTACTAAAACCTAGGCCCCCTGTAAGTGAACCAGTTCTTTGTTCACTAATATCAAGGGAAATTATTACTTTTTTAGCATCTTGGTCATCAGGACGTAATGATACCTTCACATCATTGAATAAAGAAGTTCCATAAAGCCTTTTAATATCTTCTTCTAAGGTCTTCCTATTAAAAACAACTCCAGAATCGGTTTTTAATTCTCTTCTAATAACCCACTCTTTTGTCTTACCTTTTCTAACTTTTTCATCAGCACCAATAAATCTTATTTCAATTCTAGAAACAATTCCTTCATCAATATTTAATTGAACAATACCGTTATCCAGTATCCTCTCAGGTCCTGCTATTCTTGCGAGGGAATATCCTCTGTCTTCATACCATTTTTTAATAATACTTATATTTTGCTGAAGTTCATTTAAATTCAATGTTGAATTGAAATATTTATCAAAAATTCTATTAATTAACTCTTGAGTAATTATGGTATTACTTGGATTTATTGTTATTTTTTTCAGAACTGGATTAGGTATAATTTTTACTATTAATTTTGCTCCAAGAGGTCCATCTTCAGCTTTAAATTTAACCCCAGAGAACCATCCAGTCGCGTAAATTGAATCTAAATCTTTTTTTAAAATCTCATTATTCACAATACTTCCAGGTTTTATAGTCATTGAATCATAAGCAACTAATTCTAACTTCCTACCTTCTGGATGATCTTCCCAACCCTGTATTACAATCTCTGAGATTAATACATTCGTTTTATTATTGGAATCAGAATTTACATCTACTGAATTATTAACAAGATATATATTTTTTAATTTTTCATTAGTTTGAAATTTTGAATAATTATTAAAATGAATAATATCTTCATTATTTAAACTATCATTTTTATTAACAATCTTATTTTTTAGGGAATATTTTGCATAAATATCATAATTATTTGAGCCTAATAGTACAGTAAATAAACCAAAACTAGTTAGAATTTTTCTTATTTTCAGTTGATGATTATTCATGTGATTCTTATAGAAATAAACAGTTGGTTTTAAGTGGAACTAATAAATTTTAAAATTCTATTATTAATTTCAGTATAAGCTTCCATTAAGTCTCCCAAATCATGCCTAAAACGATCTTTATCTAGACTTTCAATTTTACCACTATTTGCTTTAAGATCCCACAGTCTGCAATTATCTGGACTGAATTCATCTGCTAAAACTATTTTTCCTTTGGAATTCCTGCCAAATTCAAGTTTAAAATCAACTAATTTGAGATCCATTTTTAAAAAGAATTGCTTCAAAATTAAATTAATTTTTAAAGTTAATTCTTTTATTAGATTTAATTCATCGTTGCTAACAATTTTCATTATGCATATTCTATCAATTGTCAAAAGTGGATCATTTAAATCATCATTTTTAAAGTAAAAATCAATTAATGGATTGTCAAATTCCCTTCCAATTTGAATATTAGTTTCCTTACATATAGAACCATAAGCAACATTTCTAAGAACAACTTCCAAAGGTATAATATCAATCTTCTGGGCGAGAAACGAGATTTTCGTATAATCTTCTAAATAATGAGTTGGAATATCATTTTTTATAAGATATTTAAAAATATTTTTAGTTATAAGACAATTTAATTGTCCTTTCCCCTCAAATTTTGATTTCTTTAATGCATTAAAAGCTGTTGCATCATCTTTAAATTCGATTATTACTTTTTCAGGATCTTTATGTGCAAATATTTTTTTTGCTTTACCTTCATAGATTAAGTCGTTTTGAGTGTTCATAAGAAATTATTTTCAAAAATTAAAGATAAAATATGATTAATTTAGTAATGTAAGACTTTCAGTGAAATAAACAACATTATTTTAACTGATCAATCAACAAATTAATAACTATCTCCAACCATTCAAGAGCAGAAATCCAATGAGAACTAAAAAAGGTGAAAAATTAGAAAACATTGTAATTATTGGTAATGGAGGTAGAGAGAATTCATTAGCTTGGGCTATACAAAAAAATCAACAAGTAAAAAATATTTATCTAATACCAGGAAATGGTGGTTCAAATCTCATAAATAAATGTAAGAGTTTAAATTTAGATTATGAAAATAAGCAATTATTAAATCAAACATTAATTGAGCTAGATATTGATTTAGTAATAATCGGTCCAGAAACACCCTTAGCAAATGGTCTTGGAGATTTTTTAAGAGCCAATAACGTTAAAGTCTTTGGGCCCGGTGAAGATGGAGCAAAATTAGAATCAAGTAAATCATGGGCCAAAAATTTTATGAAAAAGGCAAATATTCCAAGTGCACAATTTTGGTCAGTATCTAGCATTGAAGAAGCAGAAGAACTTATCTCAAAATCAACAATCCCACTTGTTGTAAAAGCCGATGGTTTGGCTTCAGGAAAAGGAGTTTTTATCCCTGATTCCCCAGAAGAGACCCTTCAAATTAGCAAAGAAATTCTTAATGGCAAATTCGGAGACTCAGGTAAAGTTATTGTTCTTGAAGAGAAAATAGAGGGACCTGAGATTTCAGTATTTGCTATCTGTGATGGTCAAAAATATGTCCTTTTACCAACTGCTCAAGATCATAAAAGGATTGAAGAAAATGATAGAGGATTAAACACTGGAGGTATGGGCGCTTATTCCCCGACACCAATCATATCTAATACAGAACTTACTAATATCTGCAAAACTATAATTGAACCAACCATAGATGAGCTTATTAAACTAAATATTGACTATAGAGGAGTCTTATATTTCGGATTGATGATCACGAAATATGGTCCTAAGGTAATAGAATATAATTGCAGGTTTGGTGATCCTGAATGTCAAACAATTATGCCTTTAATGGATTCTAATTTTGCAAATTTACTTTATAAATGCGCAATCGGAAAACTTACCGGGACTGAGCAAATTCCTGAATCCAATAAGGTAAGTGGATGTGTTATTGCTGCTTCTAAGGGCTATCCACTGGATTATGAAACTGGTTATCCAATAAAATTTAATAGTAAAAATAAACTTGACAATCAAATATTTCATTCTGGAACAATTATCAATAATAAAGGTGAAACTGTAACTAGTGGAGGAAGAGTTTTAAGTGTTGTATGCCAGGGGGATGATTTTGATAGTGCATTCAATAAAGCCTATGAAATACTCAATGAGATAGATTTTTAT
>MDTA01012014.1_pt1 | contig 10735 bp, 5 predicted proteins | sample 811151 | NCBI WGS metagenome assembly MDTA01 (sample SAMN05326648, study PRJNA326480) | marine metagenome | isolation source: seawater | place: Indian Ocean: South | collected 2010 | reverse complement strand
CCTCAGGAGCACTTGCTGGTGTTCCCTTATTCCTTCCTTTCTTTCTTCTTCTCTTTTGAAACTGATTATTTACATCACCAAACACTGGTCTTAGGACAGCACCCTTTCCCTTACCACAGTTATCACGGAAGTTGGCCCTGGCATTCTTATCATATCCAATACCAAAACTGAACATATCCACACCAATAATCTTACCAGCCTCATTGATGATTAGATTACCAGCAGCACCAGTTCCCTTCTTACTACCAAATAGTTCAAGTGTGGGTGGACCACACTCCTTTTCTTTTGTGGAGCAATCATCTAATATTTCTTTTGGTCTGAGTAACTTACTAAAGTCCTGAACATCAGCAAAATCAAAGGTATCAATATCATCCAGACTTACCTTCTCTAACTTCTTACCATAATCCTTTGCCCTGTTTATAATATTAGCAACGTTTGCCTGACTTACCTGACCACCAGCACCATTGATATGACTCCATTCATCCACTGGGGAATCATCAGGAGAATCATCACAGTTCAGGAATGAAAGAACATTGCTGACCATATCAATCACATCACCAGCAATATCAAGACCCTCAATAGCAAAGTCAGTGACTCCACTTACAGCACTCTTTACACTATCCATGGCACCATTCAGGACACCACTCACCATTCCCAGTGTATTACCAACAAACTTCTCTACAAAACATGTGGGAACATTGATGACCTTTTCAATTGCCTCTGCTATAAAGTCCCTGGCCATACCAAGGAGTGCTTTGAATAGTTTTCTAAACAGACAAGCAATCTTGTCCATGATATTACCAGTCGTGCTCTTTACTGTCTCCCTCTCATTAGGTTGAGCAGCAGAGAATATGAGCATGAAAGCCTTATCCATCTTCGCAAAGATGGTCTGTTCAATCATCTCATAGACCCATTTAATACCCTTGGCAACAGCAGCAGCTGCCTTATCAATCTGGGCATTAATCATCTCCTGAACATTCTCAATCCTACCTATCTGCTCCTCTCCTATACCCCTGACAGATTTTTTAAGGGTCTCAATAGTTTGGATTGCCTTTTGTAGTTCAATCTGAATACCCTTAGTGGGCAACTTATTAGGGTCAGCAGATGGTAGATAGTTAGGTGCTGCCTCTGGTCCTGTGGCAGCATTCTTAGCAACTAATGTTGTGGTAAACTTATATCCCTGTGCTCCAACAACATATGATCTTTGGATGTTTACACCCTCAGATGCTACCGTATCAGAACCATCAGCAGATGTTCTTTGTCTAACAGTATTACTCTGGGGTTTAAGTGTTCTTCCACCACCAGGTTTTTCATCGGTGCCATAAAAAGGTTTAAAGGCAACAGCAGGAACCTCCTGCATCACCTTTTGATAATCATTATACCCAATAATACCCATGATACATGGTTGCTGAGCATCCTCACCATCAAGGAACCAACCATAAACAAAACTACCAGCAGTAATATTGGAGGATGTAAATGCTCCACCACCCCCACTACCACCAGTAACAGGATACATTACGGTGGCAAATGGTAGTTCCTCATCAGGTAGTTCGTCTTTATTCGCAGTATGGTATCCCATAATACGAACCCTATATCTCTCACCCCATCCAGCATTCTCAGTAGTAGCATCCTCAGTGTTACTACCATCATTAAAGTTCTTCTGCCAGGATTCCTTAGGCGCAACCTGTCCTATCCACCAGATGAATCCATCTCTGCCGACAAAATGAGATTTAAGAAATCCTTGTTCTAACATTATTACTTCTTAGCTCCGTATGAGTCTCTTACAAGAGTCAGACTTGAATATGTATCCCTTGGTGTGGTCCTATGACAGACGTGGGCAACCAGGTAATCACCACTTGTTTCTTTATTTATTTCAACTTTTTTATCCCTACCTATCTCTGGGAAGGTACAGTTTACGATGTCACCAGCAACGATATCAAAGTCACCAGGTATGGTAATCTCTGTCTGAACTGTAAACAACTGGTTGTATCTCATCACAGATTGAACAAGGTTCTTGGTTGTCTTATCATTTGGTTTTGATTCTCTGTTATCTGTATTTGTTTCAAGTTGTTGGTCACCAGTTCCAGGTTGATTAAATCCAACATCCAATACAGCAGACATTAATCTTGTTGGTGTTGTGAGTAACTCTTGATTGATTAGTTTGGTGGCATTTGATTTGGCAGCAGTATCAATCTTTTTCTTTTGATCATCAACACCAAAATCCTGAACCACATAACTGAAACTAAGAGGATCATAGTATATGGTTCTGTTTTTGTAAACCCCCAATGAAAGATTCTGTTGGACATCCACATCAACATTAATATCATACTTTACAATCTTACCATCATAGTTTGATTCAAGACCAGTTGTATTCGTGTAAGCAAGTTTTTTCTTTGGTCCTGCTTTTAGTAGAGAATCAATTGATCTAAAATGGAATCCACCCCTTGTCTGGTAGAACATATATCCAGCAGCACCACCAACACCAGAACCCGTTCCAGCAGAACTAGGGATTGCCTTTGATGCTAACCAGGTAAGAATGTAAAATGGTTTCCTATCATTACCATAGAAATTATAGTTACCAGCAGTGGCATCAATACCGATGATTGGTGCCTGTATTGCTCCTAATATCTGATTAGCATGAGCAGAGATTGGGGCATCCTTAAATCTTTGTGTGACCCTGTATTGTTCATTGGCAAAGTATTGGGAGGAGACAAAATCAATAAAGAACAACTCTGATCTTGATCCAGGTTGACTATTCCTAACCCTATTAACATAGAGTTCCAATACTAATGACCTTCCCATATAGTCTGAAACAACAATATCTGCCCTCTCACCACCCCTCAATGGTAGGTAATCCAACACACTACCAGTTCCCTTCTTATCATCTGAAACACCAGAGTCTATTACGGCTGCTGTTGCTGTGATTGTATTAGACAACACACTTTCAAAGTATCTAAACTCAGAGATACTTGGTGAGATATCTATTGAAAATCCCTTAGTATTTGAACTAATACTAAACTTTTTAATATCACCAGGATTCTGTGCGTTTGCCATTAACCGACTTTATAAAGTAGACCTAAGAGTTGCCTCTTATAGTAACTATTTAACATCGCACTGGTTGATGATCTGACAGAGGCTGATGCTGACCTTTTTGCTGATGGCATTGGTGGTGAAGGCATCTGCCCCTGTTTATTGATGAGAACAATATTCTGACGACTACCATCATAGGATGGAAACTGTTCAAGGTTTCTTGAAGTTGGTGAACCAGATAGTGCTCCTGCTCCCGCAAGAACTGGGGAACCTGCTGTTGGTGTAACCTGTGGTAAGGTTGTTCCTTGTGTGCCCACTGCTGATCCATCACCCATCCTACCTATAACAAGATACTTGGTAAATGGTTCTGGATCAACATCACTTCCAGTGCCACCACCAGCAGTTCTAACCTCAAAGTGAAGATGTTCACCTGTTGATCTACCTGTGTTTCCAATCTCACCAATAATCTCACCATTATATGCTTGCCCCTGTTTTAGTTGAGATGGTCTAGCAAGGTGAGCAAATAGGAAGTCATGACCACCTGCCTCAATGATGACAGTATTACCATATGCACCAATATTACTTATCAAACTTACCTTACCCTTCATCTTAAATGCAACATACCATCCCTTCTGACGACCAGTTCCAATATCTATACCTGCATGGTGCCCACTACGACCCCTTGTTCTAACTGGTCCTGAGGATGTACCATATGTAACATCTATTGCCCTCTGCGAGATAGTATCTTTTAATCCAGTTCCAGTGGGGACAGATGAGGTGGTTACTGGTGCTGTTGCCCCATCAGTCTCCTGTGGATTTTTAATACCCATCACGGTTTCAGTTCCAGTTGCTGCTGATGCTGCTGCTGTTTCTCTCTTCTGCTTCTCTACCTTCATTATACCCCTCTGCACATTTTCCATATTTTTAAGTCTCTTCATAAAGACTTCCTCAGTAAGGTCATTACCATTCAGATCAAAATACTTATCCTTATGACCACCAAACAAACCAGTTCCAGATTTATATTTTCCAAGACCAGGAATGAAAACCTCAGTTGAATCTCCCTTCTTCTCTAATTTCTTACCATCAATTGCTGCTGATGCCCTGAGTAAAAATGCTACCTTTCTCTTTGCCTTGGCTTCCTCTTCTGATGGAGATGTATATCTCTCCACCATAGGAGTTGTGGGAGTAGCAGTGGGGGTAGCAGTGGGAGTAGATGTAGTGCTAGTAGAACCACCAGTTATGCCAAACTCTCTTTTCTTCTGTTGAATTCTTTCACCCAACTCATCAATGGTAATAGAACCATCATTATTCATGTCTAGACCAGCATTGCCTGAGTACCAAGATGCAGGGTGATTTCCCATTTCATCAGTAAATCCACCCCTCTTTGCTAAGACATAATCACCAGGTTTAGAAGCATATGCAGGAAGGAATGTAACAGTATAGAGGTGACCAGCACCTGCTCCATAAGGCAACTTCCAATAATCAAAGTATTTCTCAACATATTTCATCTGTTCAGCACGAGTCATCCCTTTTAGAGCAGATTGACTAGTACCAACTGCTGCTGCACTATCTCTACTGAATTGAATTAAACCAACATGAGTTCCATACGAGTTGACTGCTGCTGGATTAAAACCAGATTCAGATGCAATCTTACCTAAGAGATCAGTTGGATCAATACCAAACTTTTGAGAAACTCTATTAACCTCCTTCAAAAATTCAGGGTCATTTGGCACACTACCAGTTGCACTTGCAGCACCAGAGAATCTAGATCCTCCTGCACCCTGAGGAGCACTTGTAGGTGTACTACCAGTGGTAGCAGGAGTAGCAGAAGATGCCATCGCATCCATAGGATTAGGTTTGTCAACTACCCCTTTCTTATTTTTATCTGGTTGGAAGATAGCAGTCAACAGTGCCTTTGGAACCTCATTGAATAACATTGGAGGGACAAATGCCAGTGGATTTATTATTTCCTTACCCCAGATTGGCAGACTATCAAGCCACCCACCAACACCTGGGAACCTTTTGACCCATCCAGGAATCTCTGGAATCTTAAACTTAGGCAGGGCATCAAAGAATCTCACACCAACATCCTTAACCGCATCAACTACTTTTTTTCCTATATCAAAAGCAGCTTTGAAAGCATTTACAATCTCCGCTGCTGCTGCCTCGGGCTTATTGTTGATTATTAACTCATAAGCGGCACCACCTAATACCTCACCAGCAAGTCCACCTAGAATAGGTCCAATGATCTGACCTACTCCAGGGATTGGGGTAAGAAAACCAAGCAACTCACCAATACCAGCACCAATTGCCTTAAATGCTGCCTTACCCATTGATACATCAGGGTCAAGGGCATTAACAGCAAATACTATAACTGGACCCATAACGGGAATTCTCGCTCCCTTCATAAAATTAGAGGCTTTTCTTATCGTTGGGGCTGCCTTTCTTAAATTATTAACATCATCAGGTTTTACTATATTAAAAATCTTCTTAAGGAATGTGTTGCCTGCTTTTTTTACACTCTTAAGACTCTCTACTCCACCAGAAACTCCCCTTTGTATTTTACCAGGGGCACTATATAATCCCCTTTGAAGTCCAGCACCCCTTCCACCAAATAATGTTCCAGTCTGCATGTTTGCTCTGACTGCTGCCATCCTACTGGGTCGTCCCGTAGGTGCTAACATATTTCGTCTGGTCAGGCTCTGTCTAGTGACATTCTCCCTAAATGTTCCACCAGCAGCAGCCTGTCCTGGTAGTCTATATCTTCCAGGACCCCTGAAGGAACGTGCCCTATTTGTGTTTGCTGCCGTGGGTGTTACCTTTGACTTACCCTTACCACCACCAGGACCATCTGGTTTTGGTTTAAATCCAAGGAACCTGAGTATCTTATTGATTCCAGATTTACCCCATTTAAATAATGCTCTACCGAATTTCTTTATCCCATCAGCAATACCAGTAGCAGTTCTCTGTATTAATCTACCAAAAGTTCTAATACCACTCAATAATAATCTACCAATGGTTTTTGGTGCCTTTACAATAGCCTTGAGTACACCCTTGAATGCCTTTAATCCCTTGAAGAATGTTTGTAGGGAAGCCCTTGTAAGTAGAAAAACTGCGTATAGGTTTTCTCTTAAAAAGTTAAAGGCATCTACTATCTTCTGAAAGTTTTTGACGATAGCAAGTAATAATCCACCAAGCAATACATTCTTGATGAAGTCCATAAAGTTGAACTTTCCCTTAACACTAACAGTGCCTGAACCAGGTTTAGATATTGGTTTCTTTTCCTCTAGTTCTGACTCCCTCCTTTTCCTTTTAGCATCCTCTATTGCTTTCTTTCTCTGTCTATTCTCCTCAAGTTCAGCAGCATACTGACCCTTCAATGCCTCATCAATAGTTGAGGCAGACTCAGAAAGATTAAGGAGTTTTGTATTTATTTTTTCAAATCCAACTTTATTATCTGCTGATGTAATCTTTGGTTTCTTAGGTCTTACCTTTGATGCTTCCTTAATGGATGTGACCGCACCTCCCTCAAGTGCTTTTGATATGGCACCACCTGGTTGTTTTACTAAGGCACCACGTTCTGTCTTTGCCAGGGCACCACCCTTCTTTCTCTTTTGTAACTTACCACTTACAAATTTCTTTGCCTTATCTCTGGCAACATCTTTTGCCTTATTCATAAGTGCCTTTTTGGCACCTGCTTTTAAACCAGCACCTAGTAGACCTTTAGCAGCAGGGAGGAGGAGAGGAAGTGCCATATTATCCTACCAGATTGTAGATTGATTTGATAACAAGCATCTCCATATTCATACCATCAACTGATGAGAAGTTAGGAACCACCTGACCAGCACCACCAGCAGCGGTTGATGCTGGTGTGGCACCAGGGGCAATGGAGTTTGGTTGTCCTAACTCCGCAATAAGATTATTAGGTGTAGGAGCAGCAGGAGCAGTTCTCGTAACACCTGTTGTTGAAATAGTTGCTGTGGAAGCAACAGCACGACCACTCCCAACCTCCTGAGGGTTTGCCATCATCTGTGTGTGCTTGGACAATGCTATATTATATCTCTTGACCTCTGCTCTTATTTCTTGAGTTACTGTGAGACCATCCACCTTTTCACCTATTGTTGCGGCAGCAAGTTCAGCCCTATGATCTGCTGTCATTGAACCAAACATCTGAAAATGCTGCTCCTTCATACCATCAGGTCTTTCAAGCTTCATTGACATCTTTGGTGTCTCAGCAGATTCACCACCTCCACCTCCACCTCCAAGGAATGACTTAATCTTTGACCTCATCGCATTACCACCCCGAGATCTAACCTGTTGGGTGGAGAAGAAACCTCCAGGATGATTGTAAGGACCAGGTGTAAGTGAATCTAAGTCCCATCTCTGACCAGGTTTTGATAGTTTACCCTCCCTCATAAACTGTCTATCAATTTCACCATGAGTCATTACATTTTTATCAACATCAGAGGCAGTCTGACCATAAGCACTCAACAAACCTGCTGCTTCTTTTGCCATAGCAGTTGTTTGAGCACCTGTTAATGGGTTCTCTGCCCATCCCCTCGCATCACTATAGGGTTCTGCTGGTGGACCATGACCCAAGGCAGCTGCGGCAAGAGTTATGGAGTTAAAGTTTGCCTTCATTGTTCCTTCATTATTATCAATCCCATAATTGGCAGTCCTCATTGGTTTACCACTCTTATTAAAGACTTGGTGGTATGGACCAACATTTTGATTGCCTCCCGCTCCAGTCCAATGAAGATATATCTTTCTATTCTTTGGATCACTTGGAGATCCTGCTGTGCCACCAACTAATCCACCACCAGAGAATGCTTCCGCATTTATTACAGTGCCACCTCCATTTGCCAACTGAATATTATTAGTCATCCTAGGACTATTGTTACCACCACCAGCAGCATTCATAGCAAGTAGATTGCTAGCACCAAACTTGCTGACAGCACCCCTACTCATTACAATCTCACCAGGTTGAGCAGCAATCAGTTGTGTATCTGAACCAGCACCAGTGATATTAATACCAGTGTTATTGGTTACATTACCACCCTGCTCAAACATTTGAACATTATTGATGTTCTCATTTGATAACCTTACCTCTCCTCCTTGATATGTCTGCTGAACAGCAGGAGGTGTTTGATTCTCTGGTAATACCTTGAATGGATCATACAAATCCATCTCTGGTATATCAGGTATATCAGGTATGGTGGGTGCCTGATCTGGAACATTTTCTAAAAGTTCAGGTCTGAATGGTGGGGGTATAAGATTGATTAAATCATTTACCCTGTCCTCAAGAAAACTCATTGATGAATGAATAGGAGTAATCAAGAAATCATTTATGGGTTTAATCACAAAGTAATTGAACTCATTTGTAAAATCATTTATTGCTCTTATAATACCATTCAAAAATTCAATAACCCTATTGAGGGCATCAACCAACGGTTGTAATACCTTTGCTGGATCCTTGAGAAGATTGAGAAGGAACAGTAAGGCACCACCCAGTAGGATATTCTTAAAGAAATCTAGAAGTGTATCAAAGATACCTTTTACAGGTTTAACAACTTTCTTAGCAATATTTTTATCTTCCTTTCCTGTTGCTCTTTTATCAGTCTCTAATAACTTCTCCCGTGCTGTCCTCTTTTGTTTTTTCTGAAGGGCATCCTCCTCTGTTTTTTCCTTCTTATCAAGCAGATATTGTTTGTTTAATGTCTCATTGATACTATCCATCGTCTTCTGGAAAGTATCAAGGGTTGGGACTATTGATGTGACTGCCTCAGTCTGTTCACTTCTTATATCATTGAGCAGATCATCAAGACCCTCAGGCATTTGCTCATCCTGTTCAACTTCTGGTTTAGCGGCAGGAAGTAATGCCTTAGGAGATATCTTTTTTATTTGTTTTTGTGCAGGGGATGAATCAACAGTGGCAAATATCTTCTTTGCTGCTGTCTTCTCCTGCCTTACCTGTTCCTTCTGCTCTTTCTTTACCTTGTTTACAAACTTTTCAGTATCAATCTTCTTCTTTGGTTGAGCATCTATTACATCTATCTTCTTGATTCTCACAAACTCCTTTGTGAGAACCTCAACATCACCACTATCCATACTGCTGTCACCCATCCTAGCAGCAGCAATCCTTTCCCTAAGCAGGGTCTTATATGTCTGAAAATCTAAATCACTTATATCCCCTAACCCAAGATATAGTCCTGCTATACCCTTATCGATTTCTTTATTAGCGTTATCTTGGGTGGTAGCAGCCATTACTTTTTCTTTGCCCTTTCCTCTTCTTCTTTAAGATGTTGCTCAAGTAAAATAGTATAGACCTCCCTTTCCCAGGGCATCATATTTTCAATCTCAGTTAATGAGTATTTATGGTACTGCATCAAGGCAAAGTTCAGTTTATAGAATGACTCCATATCCATATGGGCCATGCCTACGCGAAAAAACTTGAGAGTCCCTCCAGTTTTACCTTGTTCTTTTTCTTAGTCTTAGGATTCTTTACATCAATGGTGTGAGATAGTTTAGGCATCGTAGAGAAGAACTTCTCAATAACCTTAAACTGACTTGAGTTCAACTGTTCAAGAAACTCCCTTACCTCCTCCGCACTTACATCATCTGTGGACCATACTTCCTCATCATCATAGATCTTCTCAATACATGACCCAATCAGGTCAAATGATTGATCCATATCAGGTGAATCAAACTCAAAGTTATTTCTGATGAACTGATCCAGTGATGGATACTTCATATCCATATAGTATTGATCATCAAGTTTGACCGTCTTCTGATGTTCCTCATCAAACTGAACCTTGATATCATCAAGGTCAATGGTCACCTTCACCTCAGTCTCACCATCATCAGGGCAGATAATATTTACCTCTACAGATTCACCTACAGACTTACCCCTGATGTTCAGGAACAGATACTCAATATCAAATGTGGGTAGTGTCTCAACCTTAATACCCTTAGTCAGAATACAATCAGAAATAACTGCTTTGATTGCTGTTGTAATCTGTGTGGAATCCTCAGACTCAAGGGCAAGGACCAGAAGTTTCTCTTCTTTAACTAGAAAGGGTCTGAAGTTAATCTTTTGATTGGATGATGGCAACTCCAACTCATATGTTGGTGTAACAATTTTTGGTAAAGGCATAATATCCTATGATGTATTCAGTGTGAGTATTTAGTTACTTACTTTAAGATCGTCTTGTGCTCTTAAATCTTGAATCTTTTTGTAGTTATTAAAATAAAACTCTTCCACCTTAGCAGATGTTGATGTGTCCCTAAAGGGTTCAGTTACATATCTTACAAAGTTAAAGTTCACAGTCAACTTGAGAACATCAGATGCTCCGTAACTTATAGGCATTGAGTCCATTGAGATTGGGAATCCCTCAACAAAAGAATATTTTATATGATTATCAAGGTCCCTGTCAAACTTTACCAATTCAATAGCATTTGTTCTATACTGTTTGGGATACTTCATTCTTGTTCCATTAGTATATGATTTATATGCCTGATTGGTAACACCACCAGCTTGTTTACCAGCAATGTAATCCATCCATCCCTCAAAGAAGTGAAGTATCTTATATTCATAGTCAACAAATAAAGATACTGAGAATGAATCATCATATATTCTTCTATATGCCATCTTCTCAGTTACACCCATAAAATCAGAGGTAACATCATGGGTGGCAAAGTTTGATGT
>MDTA01027986.1_pt1 | contig 10736 bp, 8 predicted proteins | sample 811151 | NCBI WGS metagenome assembly MDTA01 (sample SAMN05326648, study PRJNA326480) | marine metagenome | isolation source: seawater | place: Indian Ocean: South | collected 2010 | reverse complement strand
TGAGGTGTCCCCCGCGTGCTGCTTGTGTGATTTCATGCGTCGCCAGTGTTCGCTTAGTCAAGTGAGGAAGAGCCGAAACAGGTGGTTTCATTGCTGAGTAAAGCGATTCTAGAGCTGAAGTATCCGATGAAATAGCGTTAAGCGGTAGTGCTTCTTCAAGAAAATACGGACCAACTGCGGTCCGGACAAGTGTCTCCATCACAGCATGCGTTCCGACGCTAGTAGCGAGATCTCTTCCAACGGCACGTACAAATGTTCCACTTGAGCAGACAAGTGATAAGTCAAGCTTTGGCCATTCGTATCTTGTTATCTCTAGTTGATGAATCTGAACTTTCTTTGGTTGTAACCGAACCTGTCTCCCTAGCCGAGCTAGTTTGTATGCCCGTTTGCCGGCGACTTTCTTTGCCGAGTAAGCACAAGGCATCTGCATAATTGTGCCGCGTTGGGCTTGCAAGGCTCCCTCAATTTGTGTGATGGAGGGGCGGTGGGGGTCACTCTCGAGGCTAATTTCCGTCTCAAAATCATCTGAAGGGCTCGAACGACCTAAGAGAAATGATACGGAATATGATTTCGTCTGTTGATGTATAAAATCCACAAGCTTTCTTGCGTGACCTACGCAGACGATTACAACGCCACTCGCCAGTGGATCAAGCGTGCCCGCGTGCCCAACAGCTTTTGTTGAGAGGGCACGTGACACCTTATCAACCACCCGTCTTGACGTCACTCCAGGAGGTTTGTCAACGGCGATGACACCATGTATTTCACTTCTACTCATTACTTTGTAGGCACTTCCTTTATTCGGAAACTGTACAGGCTGGCAACGTGATCGGCCGGCATATCACAAAGCCTAAGTTCTTCTGCTAGCTTCTTTGGGCTTTCTACAGCTTCGCCCACGAGTCGTTCAAATTTCTCATTCACGACCAAAGCGGTCTCTTTAGGATCAGATTGTGAGTGTCCAAGTGGAAAGATACAGAGTTCGCCATCAAGTTTACCGAACTGTTTGTGAACAATAGAAACACGTGCTGGGATTCCCTCTGGGTACAAAGAATCGTACTCTTGACCGCCGTGTTGGATGTGTATCTTTTCGATAACACGGGCCAATTCCTTACTTGTGATTGCATTATTGGAGTAGTCTTCCGGTAGAAGCATCAACTCAATCCAACCACAGCGTAGATATCCAGCTGCAAACTTTAACGCTGCTTTTTGTAGTGTCTTTGCAACGATGTACGGCAACGAATGGTCTGCCGACTGTCTGGTTTGTGGGGACCGCTTAGCCGGGTCAGCGATAATTGAGAAAGCCGGCTCATAAATGGTAATAGTAATTGACAAAATTGAATCGAGGTCTTTGACAATCTGGGGGGTGATAGCAAGAAGATTAATCAGTGACTGTAACGCAGAAGCTGACTGATGTTCATACAAGCCGAGTTTGAAGTGCATCGAATGTATTGCAAATGCATCGCCAGACTCACCGAGATCAAGGTCAAATGGGCTTAATCCGTCTCGACACGGCTCGTTCAACCGATAAATGGCAAGTGGGTTGCGAAAAATATCTCGTGGGCCCTGAAATCCATCGATCGCTCGGTATGATGCGAGCAAAGCAGTTTCGGCTGCAAATGCTGCTGATGAACCTTTGCTATCAGAGAGTTGATCACCAGCACGAATTGCCCTAAATGGTACATAGTGAGCGACAACAAGGCCGATAGCTGACTCGATCTGAAGAGGACATCCGCCTAAGGCAGCCGTGAAAGCGGCCGCACATGCGACCGCTCCGTGATGAACATGATCTATGCCGTATTTTCGAAGTGGAAATACTTCTGCTAATCGTCCCCGGATTTCATCAATGAGCAGCATCATTCGTAATGTGCGATTTCCATCGAAACCTTTTTCACGACCAGCTGCTATGGCCACGGGATAGAAGTCATTGTGACCAAATTCCCCGGCTACGTGACCAGTATTCTTATCGTATCCAAAATTTGTGCCGTTCGAATCCCATTCACGCACTGCTGCAACATTTGCCCCCACACTTCGTACAGTGTCCACTGCTACGTGTGCGCCGAGACAAATGCCACCTTTTTGCGCTGTGGTCGGGCGGGTTTGGAGCGATTCTCGTCGCAGGACAGTGCACGCGTTAGCGTGATGGTGGAGAGCCGATACTCCACAGCCCACACTATCAATATGAAAACGCTCAGTCAGTGCTAGGGTTTCTGGCGAGACACACTGTGGCGCAAACAGGAAGTCCCTGCAATACTCACCAAGGCCGACAGCCTGATTCGAGTTGGCAGGAAGAAATCTTTTTGTTCCATTCAACGGTAAGTACCTTTTTCCTTCGTAGTCATAGCTTTTACGCAGTGGGATCTGTCAAAACATCAAGAAACCGGTTCTACACCAATCGACACGAAGATAGACTAGTACATCATGGAATCACAGCAACTCGGCCCGTATGTTCTTATTAAGCGCCTTGGAAGAGGTGGCATGGGTGCAGTCTATGAGGCTGAACATGAGGGCACTGGTGAGCATGTTGCAGTCAAGGTGCTCGCGGCCCACCTTGCTGATGACTTCGGGCTTAAAGAACGGTTTAATGCAGAAATACAAACGTTGAAGCCGCTACGGTGTCCCGGGATAGTCCAGCTTATTGCCTATGGCGAAGATGATGGTCAACCATACTTTTCAATGGAACTTGTTCATGGGCAGAGTCTAGAACGACTTATACGGGGTGGCCGTATATTTGCTGCGGAAGAGGTAATAGCCTTCTCCATTGAAATTGCCCGTTCACTCAAAGTCGCCCATGATCATGGAATTATCCATCGGGATTTAAAGCCGGCGAACCTTCTTGTTCCTGATGACGCACAACAAGCCGGCGCACAGGTAAAGCTTGCCGATTTTGGTATCGCTAAACTGTTCGGCGCAGCTAGTCAGACAGCTCACGGAAGTATTGTCGGTACTGCCGAATTCATGGCGCCAGAGCAGGCAGCTGGCAAACCCCTAGATGCTCGTGCAGACCTCTATACGCTTGGGCTCGTCATGTTCACGATGATTGCCGGGAAGCCACCGTTTCGAGGTTCACAATTAACCGAGATCATTACCAAACAACTCCGTGAGGCTCCCCCAAGGGTAAGAAGCTTCCGAGATAAGATCCCTAAAGAACTCGATACTCTCATCGATGACTTACTTGCCAAAGACCCTGCCAAACGTCCGGCGAGTGCGCTCGCAGTTGGGCGTCGACTAACGGCGATACAGGATATGCTTTCGCAGGATGAAAATATGGGCCATACCCATGGCGATGGTTCTCCATCTCTAATTATCAAAAACCATGCTGACCCAGGAGCACCAACAAATCATGACCGGTCATCCTCACTTACTGAAGCATCATCACAAAAGAAAGGCTACCAGGACATTCCTCCTGCGGTTGATTTATTTGCAGAGACAAAAGCCAAAACGCATCATGAATTAGGTGACAGTTCAGATGGAGCCCTTGATGCAACGACAGAACTTCCATGTGTTTTAAAGGAGACGCAGCCACCAACGAGAAAACAGGACCCATCCCATTCCACTTCGCAGAGCGCACAAAACAAAGCAGCTTCTTTAAGTGAAAACCCTGATTTGGGAAACAATGTTCCAATTGGACAGCGTCTAACGAAACAGGCTACGAGTAATGACAGTGATGCTACAACTCCTGACGCAGATGACGACTCGAAGTCGACAGTTGTAGATACGAAACTCGCAAGAAGATTTGTCACGGTTGAGGAATTTGATCGAGCTGCAAAGAAGGAGAGCAAACGGCATCGCTGGCAGCGGATTCGTGTTGACACGCTTGTGACCGCTGTGACAGTGCTTTTTTTTGTTTCAGTAGCGTGGTGGATTATTAAGCCAAGGACCGCAGACGAGTTGTACCAAACTATCAGTCTCGAGACGCAGGGAGAAGCACCTGATCTCCGGCGTGTACGCGTGGAACTCGATGAGTTTCTAAAGCGTTATCCAGACGATGATCGAGCTTTGGTTGTGAGCTCACTGCAGCATCAGCTTCGTGTGAATATTCTCGAGGCAAAAATGCGTCGTAGGGTTCTCGGTTCGCGTGTGGTACCCGCCATCGAGCGCGACTATAGGGCGGCCATATCCCGCGAGCCAGAGAGTCCCTCCGCGGCCTTACAGGCTATGCAGGCAGTGCGAACGGTTCATGCACAGAAGACTGCTCCTTTGGACGCAAACCTTTCCGTGGAGGATAAGGAAACGTGGCTTAGCCTCATTGATCGTCAGATCCTTCGACTGGAGCAAAGCGCTGGGAAAGAACAAATAGAGGATCTAGAGCGGGCCAACAATGTCCTCCAGGAAGCGTCAAAGCTTTACACTCAAGCAAGTGATTCAACAGACACAAAGGTGGCGGAGAAACAGTTTGAGCAAACCAAGCTTCTTCTGCAGAGTCTGATTGAAACCTATGGTGAACGTCCTCATACCAAAAACATCGCGAAAGAAGCTAAAAAACTCCTTACCAGAATTGATCAAACTGAAAATGAAAAAGTTTTAAGCAAGGGACAGCAAGAATGACCGATACACGCGTGCTTAGCCATAAGGCCTTCAATCGTGCAAAGCAACTTATTCCAGGAGGAGTAAATTCTCCTGCTAGAGCCTTTGGAGCAGTGGGTGGTGAACCAATCTTTTTTCAGTCAGGGCAGGGGGCCCAACTCACAGATATCGATGGCCGTACCTATCTCGATTATATTGGATCGTGGGGACCAATGATCCTCGGACACCGCCATCCACGAGTTGTTGCAGCCATTGAAAACGCACTCTCTCGAGGTACGAGTTATGGTGCCCCAACCGAAGCTGAGAGTGGACTCGCTGAACAGATTATTGAGGCAGTTCCAAGTATCGAGAAAGTGAGGATGGTAAGTTCAGGCACCGAAGCAGCCATGAGTGCTGTTCGACTTGCGCGTGGTGCGACTGGCCGCGAGGTCATCATAAAATTTGCTGGGAACTACCACGGTCATGCTGACAGTTTATTGGTTTCGGCAGGATCCGCTGCAGCTACGCTTGGAGTTCCGGATTCCCCTGGTGTGACAGCCGGTACAGCAAAAGACACGCTCGTATTGGAATACAACGACACCGAAGCTTTGGAAAGAGTCTTTGAAGAGCGTGGCGATAAAATAGCGGCACTGCTAATGGAGCCAGTTGTCGGCAACATGGGTTTGGTTGAACCCTCCCGCGAATTTCTTCAGACCGCTCGAACAATCACTGAAAAACATGGGGCCATTCTTGTGTTTGATGAAGTGATGACGGGGTTTCGGCTCGCGTTTGGTGGAGCACAGCAGCTATATGGAGTAACTCCTGATATTACAACACTAGGAAAAATTGTCGGTGGTGGACTTCCGCTCGGTGCTTATGGCGGGAAGGCCGATATTATGAATCAAGTGTTACCGGCTGGTAAAGTTTTTCAGGCTGGCACCCTTTCCGGCAACCCATTGGCCGTTGCGGCAGGAGCGGCGACGCTGGCAGAACTAAAGGATCATCCGCCGTACAAGGCACTGGATCAAAATGGAAAGATTCTGGAGGAAGGTTTTCGAAACGCTGCAGTAGAAGCTGGTATCCCTTGCCACATTGCGCGTGTTGGCAGCATGATGACCATCTTTTTCCAAGCCGGTGCGTTTTCCGAAGGAACGCGGCGAGTAACTGGTTGGAAGACGGCACGCGAAAGTAACACTGAACAGTATGCAAAGTTCTTTTGGGGCATGATTGAGCACGGCATTTACCTACCGTGCAGTCAGTTTGAGGCGCTCTTTTTCTCGTCAGCACATACTGAAAATGAGTTTCTACAAACCGTAAAAGCAGCGAACCAAGTTCTTCTTCAAATGGCGTCAGAGGCGTGAAACGCCTTGCTCAAGTGAGAAGTCAACAACTATCGGTAGATGATCGCTCGCGATGCGCGCAAGGCTCGTTCGCACAACCCTCGCGTCATTCATAGTGACATTTCCACGGTAAAATATTTTATCGAGGCCGCCGACAGGAAGCCAAGAAGGAAAACTTCGAAATTCTGACGGAGGTGACGTCACCTGCTGAAACCCGCGGTTGGCCAAGGATCTTTCAGCAAGTGTGTTTCTCCAGTCATTAAAGTCACCAGCGATAATGGTGGGGATCGCCTGAGAAGGCTGAAAAAGTTGGTGTGTAAGAAGAGCTTCGACCTGCCAGTGCCGTTCTCTTTCGTCGAGGCCGAGATGCGTATTCACGAGATGAATAACACCCTCTGGCGTCTCCACATGAATGAGCTGTGCACCACGGGACTTCCGTATACCTCGTTTAAGGGAAATTCGATGCGTGCTACCGACCGCCCACCTCGAAAGAATGAGATTGCCATAGGTCCCGTTTGCGACAGGAACGTTAGCCTGAAATATCGACTGAAAGTTAAGTGTTTGCCCAAGTACCCGTGGTTGATCGTCGTAATCACTTCGATGTACAAGTCGGTCAACTTCCTGTAGGCACACAAGATCTGGGCGCTCATGATGAATGCAATCGATGATCCGCTGGAGCGAATAACGCCGGTCCCTTCCGCCGATGCCTTTATGAATATTCCATGACAAGAGCCTCATGGGTAGTCAATATCCTCTCACGTGATAAATATTCAACATTACCATAACAATGACTTCTCTTGGGGTTCTTGCGTGCTCAGCACCCGGATTCGGTTCGACAGCGGCTGTCATTGCCAAGCGGAGCACATGGCTCCCTTGAAGCGATTCTATTTTCATATGTTGAGTGCCAATGAAGGGTCTTTTTAGGAAGTTGTCCCTGTAGCAGAAAGTTGTTTAAAACTAATAAAGTTATGTAGATAGCAAGTGTTGGCTCATACAATGACTGGGCTCAGTTCAGGAAATCCGATTGGGATTATTCAACATCAGGAGGAGGCTAACTATCAATACGTGTCTCCTTCATCAATTGAAACAACTTGAGAAGTACAGTGTATTCACGCTCGTGTTTTGCTCTAGCTTGTTTGGTGTTCCTTGTCTTGCATATGACCCTGCTGGCACGCTTTTTGATCTAGAAGAATCTCACGCCATCTACATCGAGTCATCAAACGAGGGCAGAGTCATACCGCTACTAATTTCCTTGCCTGAAAAAAAGGGTCTGCTGCCAGTAATTCTTTTTAGCCACGGACTCGGCGGTTCACGGAACGGGTACAAGTATGTTCGAGCCCACTGGACTGGGAGGGGTTACGCGACAATATTTCTCCAGCACCCGGGTAGTGATGAGTCGCTTCTCAAGGGTGTGTCCCCTAGTCAGGCCTTGCGGCAACTTCGTGGGGCTGCCACACGAGCGAATATGAATCTTCGCGTAGATGACGTGACGGATGTTCTCGATGCTATAAGCGTTTGGACCAACGATAAGGAAAGCCCTTTCTACGGCAAAATGGATGAAAATAACGTCGGAATGGCAGGACATTCGATGGGAGCAGTAACGTCACAGGTAATGATTGGCCAGCAACGCTGGCTGAGTTCGACCAAAAAAGAAAAGCGGATACAAGCGGCGGTACTCATGAGCCCAAGCAGCCCGTCACTCCAGTCCGCCGGGTCAGCATTTAGTGCAGTGACGACCCCCTGCCTTCTACTAACAGGAACGCGCGATAGTGTTCCTATTCTCAGTAATCAAACGGTTGAATCGAGGCGTGCTGTATTTGAAGCGTTGCCGTCTGGAAATGCTTATGAACTCGTCTTTGATAAAGCAAGGCATTCTGCTTTTTCTGACAGGCCACGCCAAAACGAACCGCCTCACAACCCAAAGCACCATACTGCCATTCAGGTAATTACAACCGCATTTTGGGATGCCTATCTACAAAATAATAAACAGGCTAAGAAATGGCTTAAAGAAGAGGCAGCAAAAATTCTTGATCCAAATGACGTCTGGCAGACCAAATGACGCCAGGAACGGCCTCTCATAATGCTTTCAAGATCATCTTAGGCAATGCCTTCAGCCCGCATGTCTTCCCAGTCCTTTTCGGATGGCTTCGCAATCGTCCCACAGATGAAATCTCCGATAGGAAACGCAACGTTAAAGTTTTTGTCGGGATATTTATGATGCAAGAAGTGATGGCGGGCGCAGAACTTGTAGATCCACCAGTTCTTAAAAAACCTGCCAGTCGGCTGATGCATTTCCAAATGGATTTGATTCCAGATCGTATGGTGCAAAGCTACGACAAGCATAAACATTCCGGCACCCACGGGGGAAAACCAGAACAGTATGATCGCTATCGGCAGGCCTTCCACGAGTCCTTCCCAAAAATTTAACCGAATTCCACGATCCTCGCCCTTAGGCATGGGGTCATCGTGGAACACCTTGCGGTACTGAGTGTGGTGCTCAACGGCATGGCTCGTAAAGATTTTTTTCCTCAACTTAGAATTCTTTAAGAAAGTAAGCTTTGGCAATTTGTGCATGAGTTTGCAGTGAATCTGATGCTCAATTAAAGACATCAGAACAACCATCGCGGCGAACCATCCGACCAGAGACAATACTTGAAGTAACATGTGTTCACAGTTCTATGGGTTGGTGAAATTACCGCCGTGAAATTAAATGCCGATCGCATTAACTAAGCACGGTTTGTACCAACAGCAAAGCGCCACCGTTAGATCAATTTCATCGTCTATTTCTGCACTTTAACGTGAAATTTTCTTTTTCTGGGTACACGTTTCCCAGCAGAACGCTGGTTTTCTATACGACGTTTTTTCCGCGGTTCACGCCTCGAATTAGGGCGTTCGCGTCGTTTTTGACGCTTGCGTTTAACACCATCCGGCACATCGTCTGTGTCATGGTCGACCCTGTTTTGCTCAGGTAGAAGCCGTTGGAGCACAACTGCGGCAATATCCTCAGCCTGGCATCCCTCATCAAGCAGCTTTTGCACCAACTTTTTTTCTTCATTCAAGTCATTTTTCTTGAGGTCAATCCGAAGAGAATCAAGAAGTTTATCACTCTGCAGGCTACGTATTGCAGAGTGCGAGGGCAGTTTTTCAATCGTTAATTTCGCGCCTGTGAATCGCTCGATTGTCGCAACTGATCGCATACCAGCACCTGTCACGAGACTGAGAGCAAGGCCCTTCTTTCCGGCGCGTCCCGTACGGCCAACCCGGTGCACATAATCTTCCGGGTCTTTCGGTAGGTCATAGTTTATGACTACACCAAGGTCGTTTACGTCAATACCTCGGGCTGCTACATCCGTTGCTACCAAGTAATGAAAACGAGATTTCCGAAAATTCGCCATGACTCGTTCTCGCTGGGCTTGCGCCATACCCCCATGAAGTCGATCAACAATACAGCCATTTGTTGCTAGGTCTTCGGAAAGTTTTTCGACCATCTGTTGAGTGTTGCAAAAGATCACGCCACTTTTTGCGTCGTAAAACTGGAGTAACCGCAGGAGTGCATCAAACTTCATTTGATGCTTTACCTTAAATCCTTTTTCTGTAACAAGGGGTGCTTCTTGGCCAACGTCCTGTTTCACAGTAATGAATCGAGGGTTTGTAGAGAATTCTTCGACCAATTCTTTAATCGAAGAACTTATTGTGGCAGAGAAAAATATGGTCTGTCGTTCAGGTGAGGCTTTTTGAAGGATTTTTTCCACGTCATCGCGGAAGCCCATATCCAGCATCCGGTCAGCTTCATCTAATACCAGGGTCTTGATCGTTGAGAGATCAATTGTGGACTGTTCTATATGGTCAAGCAGTCGCCCAGGAGTGGCGATAATAACTTGTGCACCACCGCGTATATCGCGCAATTGGTCTCGATACGAAGCACCGCCGAAAATTATCGCTGTCTTCAGTTTTTTCTTATATTTCCCAAATTTATGGACTTCGTTTCCAACCTGCTTTGCAAGCTCGCGGGTCGGGGTCAGAATGAGCGCCTGGGGTTTTCTTTGTTTTGTACAAATTTTTTCTACGATAGGGATGCAGAACGCAGCGGTCTTACCAGAGCCAGTTTGAGATTGTCCAACGACGTCAAAGCCTTCTTGGATAACAGGAATGGCTTCTTTTTGAATCGGAGAAGGTAGATCAAAGCCAAGACAACGCACCGACGCCTGCATTTCTTCAGACAAATCGAGATCCCCAAATCCTCCCGAACAGGGGTGAGGTGTGGGGATTCCTGAGACTGCCTGATTATTTTCTGTCATGTGCGTACCATCGTTGTATGAATAAACCCAGAGATGCTTCCGGGGTGATAACGAAAGGGGTAGACAAACCCGCCGGAGAATGAAGGCGGGCGGTGCAGCTTCATCTATTGAAAAACTGCCAAAAAGAAGACTTCATCTCAAACCATCGTCTTTCACAGTACATCAAGCTAGAAGGAAACACAAACGGGACGCTGTTTTGTTAAACAAATTTTCTGTGTTTACGACGGTTACCCCCGGTACAATCGGAAGACTTGACCAGCAAATTGGTTGAGATTCAACAGAGAACTGCGTCGCGTTCGTGAAAAATGCGGTTCTCCACTATATTTAGCAGAAAAAAAAGGAAAAATGTAACAACTGTCTGTTTTGAGTATTCTTTCAATTGGGTTTCAATTTTTTAGGGGGATGACAGCATTCAGGGAAACCAGCATCGATGGTGCCAGGGCTACAACTCTCGATCGAAACCACGCCTATATATTTTTGGGTAGCATCGAAAACAGGCGGTCTTTTCAATCAGAACGTAATAAACTCGGAAAGAGGATCCCATGTCCACAAACAGGCGAACATTTATTAACAGCCTGACAACAATAGGTGCCACTGC
>MDTA01209842.1_pt1 | contig 10737 bp, 17 predicted proteins | sample 811151 | NCBI WGS metagenome assembly MDTA01 (sample SAMN05326648, study PRJNA326480) | marine metagenome | isolation source: seawater | place: Indian Ocean: South | collected 2010 | reverse complement strand
TGTGCAGATGTTACAAATTCCTGTTTTATGTCACTATAAACAGGACTCGAAACCAAGAATAAAAATGGAAGTAATTTTTTCATTTGATACCAGCTTTGTTTTTACTATTATCCACTATTTTAGGAGCGTTGCCATTTTTCTTTTTGCCCACTTGGAGACCGAAACTTGCCAACGATCCAGAAAAAATCGAGGCTATGAAAGTTGGATCGAAGTCTACAATTTTCTTACCACTAGGAGGCTCGTAATAAGAAAGAGTCAACATTGAAGCGCTCCATACAAGAACTGCAATTTTAACAATCGTTTCGACACGATTACCTTCTTTTTCTTCTTGTTCTTCCATGTATAAAAGGCAACTACCTAAAGTGTGTGAGGAGATAGCGTTTGAAGGCTAAGTATAGGTAGTCATGTCAAAACTAGCAAATTTTGATATGTTTGGAAAGTAACACAAAAATTATGTCTAAGTTTCTAATTGGATTATTTATCAAGTTTGGTAAATCTGAGTCCTTACGCAAGGCTGCTTTATCTCTTTTAAAAGATTTGGTTTCCAGATCTGATAACGATATAGATGATGCAATCGTAAAGATGATTGAAGAAAAATTATTTCCAGTCAAATGACTAAAGATACTTTCTTCAACATAGATTTTGAAACCCCTACACCAGAGTTAGAACTGTCTGTTGAACTGCGATGCAGAGAAGTTATGCAGAGCAAAAACTTTAATGAGATTAAAAAATATTGTACCCATTTGATAAGACACCAAATGAAACAGGACTTATTTCTTGCTGGTATGTTGGGTCGTCTAGCAGAACTGGAAGCAATGAACGCAATAAGAGAATTGAAGAAAGAAAAGCTAAAAAAGAGAAAATCTATGGGTCGTCAGATAAAAAAGTTCTTTCGTATTCTCTAATTTCCTGAATACTAAAATCCTTTACTTGTAAGTTAGGTATTTTATTTATTTCATAGTTATGTTTAACAATAGCAGTCCTTATATGATCGTTTATCCACTTCCCATCGTGAACGGTTAGGTCTGCTCTAAAATCTTTAGTTATGTATATCTTGTGATCTACCCCACGAAGCTCTACATCCAGCAATAATCTGACTAATCTTTTTCTTCTGTTGTCCTGCAAAAACTTTAATTTTTTGCCAGATTGAGTTTCTTCTCGTTTCATTTTCAAGTTCATTAATTCGTTTTCTGATAGCGTCATACCTTACACAGTATTCCTTACCATCCATGTTCTCAAAAAAGTATTGATTATGGAGTTCAGCTAACTGTGCTTTGTAGTTTTCTATCAACTTTTGTTCTACTGTCATTTTCCCAGTATTTAATAAGCGTTTGTAACTCTATTATTCTTTTATTAGCTGTTGCAATTTTTTCCTCAATTTTCATTTTTGTTAGTTTTTCTGCCTTCTATTCTCTTTCTAACAGATTTTTGCCAAACAACAATATCTTCTGCCTTAGCCATGTCATAAACAGACTTAGGGTATGCCTTCTCCAACTCCGAATAAATTAAATTTCTTACCCAGGCCGTAGCTTTTATACCCTCTTTATCTGCCAACTCCTGTGCTAACGAAGCTCTATTTGGATCGACTAACACTTGGAAATAAGTTTTGTTTCCGTGAACAATAGCCATTAAATCTTTTGTCTTGTACTACTCTAGCACATACACGAAAATAAACAGCTATAAATTTAAAAATTAATGCACCTCCCTCCATGTTTTACCTATCTGTACTTCAGCCAGTGCAGGTATCTCCCCTAGCCATAATGACTCAGATCGTTCCATAATATCTTTCAGAGTCTTAGACCACTCCTCTGCGTGTTCTTCTTTGACTAAAAGAATTATTTCATCGTGTACGGCTGCTGCAATCTTTACAGTATCTTCACCAGCTTCTTTTACACTCTTCCATAATTTACCTAAAGAACATTTAAGTATTGCTGCACCTGCACCCTGAATAGGTGTATTGCACCTGACTGTAATCCTATTAAGATCACCCTTCAAAAATCTACGCATACCCGAAACAGGAACTCTAGTCTCTGCCCATTCATCTTCCTTTGATTCCTTTGCCTCAATATAATTCTTGTTCTGCCAATCTTGAATACCATTATAGGTACTTAACCAGTTGTCACGAACTTTCGCTGCTTCATCAAGCGACATCAGCACCCCACTACTACCTGCGTAATTACGTAGACCTTCAGATCCAGCACCGTAAAGCAAACCAAAATTAGCTGACTTAGCTATCTGTCTATCGCAACCCATCTGTTCAGCAGTGTAGTCATGCAAATCTGCACCATCCTTAAATGCTTTTATCATATTCCTATCATTAGCAAGTGCAGCAGCTAATCTTAACTCCATCTGTGAAAAGTCAGCATCAACTATTACCCAACCTTCAGGTGCCTCAACACATTGCCTGAACTCAGCATCTCTGGGTATCTGCTGGTTATTAGGTTTAATACTGGACATCCTTCCTGTGTCTGCACCAAGTTGCATATAGGATGCTCTAACGAATCCATCATCAGCCATTTTCTCCTGAATACTGGCTAACATCTGCCTACGCTTTTCTGTTTTCTTCCAATTCATAAGTGTTTGGATCGTTTCAGAATCAGCAGCACATTTACGCAAGGCTTCTCTTGATACAGACTTTTTACCATTACTATCTTTTGGTGAGTAGCCAAGTAGTATCTCCAGCTTTTCTAATAACTGTTTGGAACTTTTAATGTTAAAACCTTTATACTTTTTAGTTCCTAGTCTTATTGAACCCTCGTCTTTCGCACGTAAATTATAGTCTCCGTTTTCTTCTCTAGGTAATTTTTTATCCTCAGGTAAAGCATTATCTAATTCACGAATAAACTCATTACCCATTTCTTTAGCATCATCTTCGTAATCTATAAGACACTGCTCTAAAGAATCTTTATTCCAGGGCAAGCCAGTACGCCACATCTGAGCCATTGGTGGAAGTGCATTACACTCCAAAGTAAATGCTTTACCCAACTTTGCTGCCTCTATCTTGTGCTCAAGTAAAGCATCAAGCTCCAGTAAAACTTCTATATCTGTGGCTGCATACTCTAACTGCTCTTTAGATAGTTTCTCTAAGCTCCAATCGGATCTCTGTTGTTCCTTGGATACTTCTCTATTTAAATGACGTAAGGCAACATCAGCTAAACCGTGTTTAACCTGCGGAATACCATTTGTAAGTAATCTACTGGCAATCATGCTGCAACGAACAAGTCCATTAGGATATATGCCATGTTCCTGTAGCCAGCCAAGATCAAAGACTGCGTTGTGGGCAAGCCAATATCTCTTCATACTGCTAAAGAAACGTACCAGATAATCCCAGTCTTTTTCGGTAAGGTCAAAACAATCAATCACAACTATGGATCGTGATGAATAGCTACCTAACTGAAGTAAACGTAATTTACCTTTCTCTGGTTGTAGTTGTAAGGTTTCAGTATCAAAAGCAATGCTGTGTGCTGTATGAAGTCTGTAAAGTTCTCTAATACCGTAATATACGGTGTAATTTTGTGAGGTCATGGAAGGACCAAATAAACTGCTCTACTATTGTAGCACAGGAATATTAAACTGAATAATGTTTTCTAATATAATCTGGTATTTCTGTATGAAAACCTCTAGCTTTTAATTCAGAGACTAAACCTATCCACTTTAATCTGTATGCTGAAGTAACTTCTTTGTAAGACTGTCCAAGATAAATACGTCTGCAAGTTTGAAAATCAATATGCCATGTGGTAGGAATATGTGTTTTCAGTAGATGAGCCAGTGAATACTTAGCGGTCTTATTATTAGCCTTATACTGGTTATTCTTATGCCACTTAAATATAAAGTCTAGTAAACAGCTAACCTTACTTTCATCTATCCTGGATCGTATTCTTCTTGCTTCTCTTTCAGGCTCTTTATTCTTCCAATTCATAGGAGGCTCGTCCTGTGTAGGAAGATGTGTATATTTCTTAGGATTAGTAATCTTTACAGGTATAGTCATTTCAACCACTGGCTCAGTCACTACGGATACCTTTGCTGGCTCCTCCACCTTCTTTGAATGGATCGCCTTTAACTGTTCATTACTGAGAGGTTTTACATTAACTTCTCTGGTAATATGTGAAAATTGATCTCTGGTTAGTGTAATTATCCATTTGTTAATTACATCATCACTTTCCTGTTGAAATGATATATGTAGTACATTATCTATCTCTTCTACCTTAGTTACCTTACCTTCTGAAAAGTTTACTTCTGATTTATTAGTAAGGATCTCTGTATGCTTGAGTTCCATAGAATATTCTATTTTATTGGTTCTATTAATCTAGCACAGCAGTAAATTATGTCCAGCTTTTGATTCTTTTTTCTAACAAATCTGTATTAATTATTGTTGAAACATCCACATCTAATCCACAGGTTACAGCCGTTAGTATCTGATTATTCATTTCAGTAATATCATAATAGTCAATCTGATCCACACTATGTACTTTATTGTCCAGAGTATATTCTGTATATCTGACAGTGGCTATGGGTCCATCCTCATAGGACTTTAACTTATAAATAGTGACGCTTACATTTTCTCTTTGTTTATCCATTTACATATTTACCTCTTAATATATTGAAGTTGCGGAGGTATAGCTAAATTATATCTTTCCAAATACTCTTTACATACATAAGGAGAATAAAGTCCAACATTATAATTGCCCTCAAGTGTTTTATCTATTATGTAACCTAGTTCACGGCTTATAGCAGATAGCTTACTTCCCAGGGGTTTTGTAGTATTTAAGTCAGTAGGCTGACCAGTAATTATACAAAGTTGTCTGGCTGTTAGTTTACCTTTATTATTACTTAGTTTTTGTAATTCTTTAGCCATAGATGCTTGCCTACTTTCAACCTCTTCACATTTTTCATATAGTTCTCTTTTTGTTTGGTCCAATTTATAATTAAATATTTGTCTATCTCTTCTTTGTTCCTTTACAACATTAGCTAATACTTGATCTGTTATAGCTTTAGCACGGGCCATCAACTCAATGTTGTTAAGGTTGTCGTTACTTTTATCTAACATAGTTAAATTAATTTCTTCTACTTTAGTACAGTAATAACTATAAGTCTATAAGTTTATTTTTACCTTCTACATCATCCATCATTATTTCTGTAATTTCTTTATTAGATACTTTTTGTACGCCATCCATATCCCAAAATTTATCACAATCCTCTATATACCCACGGGGGTCTGTGTATAAAGGTACATCCGTTCCAGCAGAGGCAGTTTCATTAACAATGGGTTTTGTAGAAAGTACCTCTTTGTATAAAGTCTTTTGTTCCTTGTCTGGACTTTTTACAATTTCAGACTTTTTACAATCTTTGTTTTTACTCAAATCCGTTCCACTATCAGTATTTTCGAGTTTATACACACTTTTAGGGGGTGTTAAGGAAAAGTGTTCTTTTTTGGCCTTTCCTATGGCTCGATAGTATTTAGCAGGACGACCTCCAGTTTTTACCTCTTTAGGTGGATCGCACTCATAAATCAACTTCTGTCCTAGTAGTTTATCAATACCATAAATGATGGCCCGTTTCCTATGTATGCCACCCACAAAATCATCTTCGACTAAATCTTTGATGCACCATGCTCTATCCTGTTTACGTAAAACTTTAAGGATGTTTATAGTGTGCTGGTTAGGTGTATCAACTATTCGTTCACCAGTTGTCTCAGGTGCAGAACTAATCCTATAAGTATAATCACTCAATAAAGTAAATAACATCTTTAAACCTTCTCTGTCATCCCTAGATTTTTCAACTGTTACAAGTCTGGTTCTAACATCCACATTCATTTCCGCAGCATCATTCATAGATAACTTACGCATATTCCATGTTTCATCCACTGCGTTCTTGATAGCAGATGTTCCTCTAAACTTACCTTCCTTAGTATTGTGATGAATGATCACTATGGTACAGGCATCAAAATCCTTACCATTTCTTCTAGCTAATCTTTTTATAGGTAGAGCATACTCCCTTCTATTTTCTTCGTATGGGTTCGCATCATTACAACCATCCAAACTATCAATAACAATCAGATCATATTTATTCTTTTTCTGTATTTTCTTGAATTTTGCATACCATGTCATATCCCATTCAGGTATAACCTCCACATTCACATCACAGTTAGTCTGCTTTAACTGCCTACGCAATATACGCTCGTTCTGATCTCCATTCAACCAGAGAACCCTACCCTTTGGAACGCTTACTAAACTACCAAAAACATCAAAGTCTTTACCCTGTCCAATGTGTTTAGCCAATGTCTGACACATAGCTGTCTTACCTGTTCCACCATCTGCATGAACTAATAATGTCCAAGGTTTAGGTATCAAACCTGGAATCAGATAATCAAAAGGTGTGTCATCCAGCTTATCAACACCCACAGGTTTCTGATTCTTATTTCGTTTATATACTTCGTGCTTATCTATTATCTGCTCAATAACAGCAGCATTGGATCGTTTACATTCAATAGCTAATTTATGTACAGCCTGATCATGTAATGCAGGATCTTCGTTTTTAGGATCAGCGTCTATCTCGTAATACCTTCTGATAATATCTTCACCATCTGGTATATCCTCCTTGTACTTAAGAGGTATAGCCTGTACCTCATCAATTATTTTATCTAGTCCAGTATTCTTAAATCTTTTTCTGTCAGGATCAGCGTCATCTGCCAAATCAATAAGGTGAGACATATTATATCTGGCACCATCGTTACGCCATGCTGCGTACCATCTTCTCTCACATGGATCTTCACCGTTTTCCCAACAATGCTCATAATCTGGATCTTTCTTTGACCATTCTCTCCACAGATCAAGACCCTCTACACCAGGCAACTCATTATTGATCATTGCCCCTATCTCCCACCAATAGTCCTCACTATTTGGTCCAGTGTATTTGATAACACTAAGGCAACCACTGATAATAGCTATTCTCTCTTCCTTGGATCGCTTAGACCATCTGTTATCTACATACTTAGAATCAACTTTTTCATTATTCTTTCTATGCTGATCTTTCATTCTGGACACTAACCAATCTGGAGCATTTGGCACAGAATCAAGACTGCCTTCCAATTTATAACTACCCTTCCCTACTCCTTCTCTAAAATATTCACCTGCAATTACACCCTGTCCTCCCCATATAACTTCCCAGCCTTCATGTCCTGCACCCGTATGACTAATAGAACTGACTTCACCCCACTTATCCTCTGGCACCCTAAATAAAAATTTAGCAGCATTTTTCTTTAAGGACGTAACCTTTGGAGCGTTCTTTAAATCCTTACCCCACTTTCTACTTATCGCACCTAAATTCTTATCCACATCAAAAATTACAAGACCATCTGAACGCTGTCCTGTAAACACACCAATAGCCTTAAACTTATCTGGCTCTTTTTCTATAAGTAATGCAGAGTCACTTGCTGTATATTTTTCTTTCCATGCTTTACCGTAGGGCACCTTACCGTCAGATTTTCTATCTGGACTTTTATCAGATCTTTTTGGAAGTACTACACCTTCAGCATATATTGGACAAGTAACCCAGTTATCAGGGATTTCTGGAATAAAACTTTTTTTACTCATGTGCTAGAATACCTATTGAACAGTTATGTTTTCAAACCCTCAAGGTTCACCTACCTCTGAGGGTTTTCTTATTGTAGCCTATTGCCATTCATTTGTCATTGTGCTACATTAGAAAGGCAACTAGACTTTTAAGTCACTACGCAATTATGCCTTTTGTATCAAAAAGAGCCAGTGAAGATGCTTCCAATACAGGAAATTCTCGCGACGGCTACCTAAATCCACACAACTTAGATGATGGCGACAAAGTTCGCTTTACACTTTTACAGGAAGCACCCTTTGAGTGTTTTCTTCTATGGGGTCATGAAGATGGCAACATAAAAGCAAAAAGACCTTTTAGATTTGCCAATGATCCTACCCCAGAGGATATTGACGTAAAACTTGGTGAAAAGTACGTTAGACCACTAAATAGAGATGGTACCGCACCTGAACCAGTAAAGCTAGAACAGTGTGTAGCTGTTTACAATCATGAAATGGAAAGAGTACAGGTATTAGCCTGGACACAGAAAACCATAACAAGTCAATTCGATGCAATCAGTCAACTGGAAGATTATGAAGATGCTTTTCTCGACATAGATTTTATACTGTCTCGTAAAGGAGCAGGAACAAATACAGAGTACACACTTACTCCTTTAATGAGAAAGAAAGGAATTACACCAACCATTGAAGAAGAATGGAAAGAGGTGAAGAAAAACTTTAAGCTGGAACGTCTCATAGATGGGGGTGACCCATTTAAAGAGGCAGAATAAAGCACTAAATATGGGGTCACATAACTTGACCCCTTTCTTTTTTATGGTATTTTAATAATGGGAACGTGTATTTATTATCCATTCATGGGAACGCTAGACAAACAGAACGCCTTAGCATCTCTACGAAAATGGACACTCATACAAGACAATAGTGGACCGTATCGTGTATATCGTGATGAAAAGAATAATGTATATTCCAGCGTAACTCATATACTAAAAGAAACCGCACCACAGGAAGCCAAAGATGCCCTCGAAAAATGGATTAAACGCCCTGATTCAGAATTGGAACGTGACATCGCTTGTGAACGAGGTAGATTATCTCATTCACACGCAGAATACATCCTCAAACTCGCCTCAAAGTTTGCTAGGCAAAGTGCTAATAAAAGGAATATCTGGCGTACTGGATCGGATGGCCTCGAAAGATGTCCGAAAAAAGTCACGCAATGGAGCCTTTCAAAGGCAGCAGAATCAGCCCCCAAAGTTGCCTGGTCAGCCAGTGGCTACGCCAGAGGCTTACGGTCTTTCATATTGGAACGTGTAACCGCCATTCATGCAGTCGAGTTCAGTGTATATAAAGAAGGTTACGGATTTGCTGGTACAGCAGACGCTCTACTGGATATAGATGGAGAAGGCCCATTCATAGTGGACTGGAAAACAGCAAAAGAAGCAAGATCAGAACAAATGGTCGAACAATTCTGTTGCCAGCTTGGAGCGTACAGCCTAGGACTAAAATCTCTCACCCACATCCAACCTAAGTATGGAGCGGTCATCATAGCCAGACGATCAGGCAAGCCACAGATAAAAATGTTAAACCGCCTCGAACTCATAGGAGCCGAGGCGGAATTTTTAAGAAGAAATGAATTGTATCAGAAACAGCTAGAACTAGTTACTGTCTAGTTGGATCGCTAGTCATTGGCATAAATCCTCAAATCGTTTGTTTGCTTCCTCTGCTATCTCAGGTAAATAACCTAATTCAGAATCCTGCTCTATCTGCTCTAACTGATCTTGAGTAAGATCATGGGCAACCATATAATCAATCCATGCTTCATCATAAAGTTGCTCTTTAAGAACATAGTTATTAGTGTTACTCATAATCCATCATGCCATTTAGTACCAAAACTACTCATCATCTGCTGATCTGTTGGCTCGTAATTCACTATTTTTTCAAGTAAATCATAGGCTTCTTCAAGATCAGTCAATGAACTAGCAGGTAATTCCCTGTCTGGGTAATAAGTAGTTGTTTCCTTTTCAATTAGATCATCCAATATTTGAGTTATTTCCTCTAATTGGCTGATAATTGTTTTAGTGTTGTTATTCGTTGGATCGGGATATATACCCCCATCCTGTAAATCTTGAATTGCTTTATCTTCGCGCTGACTGTCCAGCGCAGATTGATGTTCATGTAAAAAAGAGTCAGTCATACTTTTTTGTAAATCCTTAGTTGGTTTGAATAATTTTGTACAGCTTTAAAATATCTTTCATTATCTTCATCTGTAGTTGTAGGTTTACCCAGCTTAGTATGTAAACTCTGGGCTATATCCCACAGGTTGTCTAATACTATCTGTTTCCTATCCTGTTTCTTATGTGGATCGTTACTTTTTTCAAGCATCCATGTGTATTCCTTTTCAGCCTCTAAATGGTATCTATAGGCTGTACTCTCTGGAATTTTATAATCCTCAGAGAGTATGTCCACAATATCTTTTCTAGTAAGATATTTTTCAGGCTGACAGTTTTCATTCTCAGAAAATATTTTAAGAATGAAATCAATAGATTTTTTCTTATCCATTAATTTTTAGACTGTAATACTTGGATCGCTTCATTATGTGACTGAAGAATATCTATTATTTCTCCTATCTGTTTAGCTTTCTCCAATTCTTGTTCTCTGCGGTCTAAAAGATCCTGTTTGCTCATTTTATGTATTTCGACAACCTGTTCTAGCAGGTGTAAAAAATTAGAATCAATCTTTGCTTCTAAAGACTGGATCGTTTCTAGGATTTTATTAAAATCCCTTTCATCAGTGTTGTTCATAATCGGTTGTTAATGGAACCCTTACACTGTAGCACATAAGTAAAGGTTTTCAATAAAATATCAATTCTCAGTGATAATTCTCAGAATATGGGGCTTGACAATAATGTACTACATATATACACTGTATAATGTACGCATATTACACCCACAAAATGCAATCATTTGATTTATCACTTCTCAACCAGAGAATCAACGAACTATCACCCAGTTCTAATATGGAACCGTTACGCTTCGGCTATCAGAGACAGTCCAATGAAACTATTATTCCCCATAGTGGTCTAGTAGATCCTAACCTTACACATGAAGAAAACTTTGAAAAGTTTGGTCTTAACTTCGATCCCTTAGCTGTTGAAATCTTCCACAATATGGGA
>MDTA01169895.1_pt1 | contig 10737 bp, 10 predicted proteins | sample 811151 | NCBI WGS metagenome assembly MDTA01 (sample SAMN05326648, study PRJNA326480) | marine metagenome | isolation source: seawater | place: Indian Ocean: South | collected 2010 | reverse complement strand
TCCTACAACAGCACCTGCTGGTAAAATTTCAAATTTTAAAGAACCATCAGTTAATTCTGTTACAGTGTCAGTAAAGTCCTTCAACATTTTTACCTCATCGGCTTTAGTGTTAAGAACGGTCTGACATTTTAATGTTTTAGCGTTTGCAATACTCGCTGAAAATCCAACAAATACTGCTAAACTAAAAACAATAGTTAATAATTTTCTCATTATTCCCCCGTTTTTGTTTTTTAATTGTAATGAGTATCATTTATCCAACTGCCAGAGTCAAACATTAGTCTTTAAACCATAGGTTGTAGTGGACTTATTGGTAATAATAAATTATCTAACCTATAAGATTATTATCATGGAAGAATTTGACTATATTATCATTGGAGCTGGGTCAGCTGGATGTGTTTTAGCAAATAGACTTACTGCGAATGAAAAAAATAGAGTATTACTTTTAGAAGCAGGAGGAAAAGATAATTATCCATGGATACACATTCCAGTAGGATATTATAAAACTATGCATAATCCTAAAGTTGACTGGTGTTTCCATACAGAAAAAGATGAATCCATGAACAACAGATCAATAAGATACCCTAGGGGTAAAACTTTGGGAGGAAGTTCGTCTATCAACGGACTTTTATGGATAAGAGGTCAAAGTAATGATTATGATAACTGGCGACAAATGGGTAATACTGGTTGGGGCTGGGATGACGTGCTACCATATTTCTTAAAATCTGAAAATAACGAATTAGGAAAAAATAAATTTCATAACAATAGTGGGCCGATAATGGTTTCTAATAAAAGAATTAACTTAAAAATGTTAGACGAATTTTTAAATGCAGCTGAAGAGTGTGGAATTCCAAAAAAAAATGATTTTAATACAGGCGATAACTTTGGTGTAGGTTTTTTTCAGTTTACTACAAATTACGGTAGATCACCTCTTAAATTAAGGTGTAGTGCTGCTAAAGGATATTTAAATCCAATTAAAAAAAGACAAAATTTAAAAATTACAGTCAAAGCTCATGTCCAAAAAATTAATTTTGAGGGAAAAAAAGCTGTGAGTGTCAATTATTATAATGGAAATAATTTAATTACTGTAAAAGCAAGGAGAGAAATCATATTGTCAGCTGGATCGATAGGGTCACCACATATTTTACAAGTTTCAGGTGTTGGGAACAATCAAAATCTAAAAAAAAATGGCATAAACGTTGTGCATGATTTAAAAGGTGTTGGAAAAAATTTACAAGATCATCTTATGTTTAGACCAGTTTACAAAGTTAAAAATTTAAAATCCTTAAATGGTAAAATAAACAGCTTATTTGGAAATTTTTTGATTGGTTTAGAATATATTTTAAGACAAAGCGGACCAATGACTATGGGCGCAAGTCAAGTTTGTGGATTTGCTAAAAGTGATCCATCTAAAGAAACTCCTAATTTACAATTTCATGTGCAGCCGATTAGCACAGATATTTTAGGAGCAACAAAAATGCATGATTTTGACGGAATTACTCCGACTGTTGCTAACATAAGACCTTCAAGTAGAGGAGAAATATCAATAAAAAGTAATGATAGTAGAATAAGCCCAAAAATAAAAATGAATTATTTGTCTACTCGAGATGATAGGATAGTTGCAGCTCAAGGACTAAAACTTATTAGAAAAATTATGTTAGAAACAGAAACTTTTAGAAAATATGAGCCTGAAGAATATAGGCCTGGAATTCATATTACCGACGATGAAGAATTGGTAACAGCCGGTAGTGATTTTACTCAAACAATTTTTCATCCAGTTGGCACATGTAAAATGGGAAGAGATGAAAATGCTGTTGTAAACGATAAACTTTATGTGCACGGACTAGAAAATTTGAGAGTGATAGATGCATCTATAATGCCTAATATTACATCTGGAAATACTAATGCTCCAACTATAATGATTGCAGAAAAAGGAGCAGAATTTATTTTAAACAATCAAACAAAATGAACGAAGAAATATTTATTTTTACTCAAATTATTTTTATAGATTTAATTTTAGCTGGAGATAATGCGATTATAATAGGAATGGTAGCTTCCAAATTTGATCAAAACAAAAGAAAAAAAATAATTTTTTGGGGGATAGGTGCTGCTGTTATCTTAAGAATTCTATTTACACTAATAACTTCTTACTTGTTATTGATTACGGGTTTAAGATTAATTGGTGGTATTTTGCTTCTATATATTTGTTATAAACTTTATGCTGATGTAATAAAAGGTCAAACAGTTCAAAAAGATATTAAAGTTGACAACAGTTCATTTGGTAAAGCTATCTTCACAATTATGATGGCTGACATAACTATGAGTTTAGATAACGTCTTAAGTGTAGCAGGAGCAGCTAAAGGTCATGTATTTTTATTAATATTTGGTTTGGCTTTGTCAATAGCTTTGATGGCCTTTGCAGCAAACATTATAGCAAAATGGATAGAAAAGTATAAATGGATTGGATGGTTGGGTTTATTAGCTATACTATTAGTTGCTATAGATTTAATATACACTGATCTTAAAATAATTTTGTAAAATGTATTTAAAAAAATATAATTTGAAAAATAAATACTCTTTAATCACCGGAGCAGGAAAAGGGTTGGGAAAAGCTTGTGCGCTTGCGCTGGCAGAAGCTGGGTCAAACTTAATTTTGATAAGTAGAACTCAAAATGACTTAGACCTCGTAAAAAAAATTGTAAAAAAACGTGTTAAGTGCAAAACTTATGTTTGTGATATAACAAATTATAACAAGATAAAAGATATTGTAAGTCAACAAACAAAAATTGATGTTTTAATAAACAATGCTGGGACAAATATACCAGAACATTTTTTAGACGTTAAAAAAAATAATATGGATAAGATAGTGAATATTAATATCAAAGCTGCTTTTAACGTGGCAAATTTAGTAGCAAAAAAAATGATACTAACAAAAAATAGAAAAAAAATCGGTGGAGCTATTATCAATATGTCGTCACAAATGGGTCATGTTGGTGGAAAGATTAGAAGCGTATATAATATGACAAAGTTTGGTATAGAGGGGCTTACTAAAGGTATGGCGATAGACTTAGCAAAATACAATATAAGAGTTAATACTGTGGCTCCTACATTTGTTGTAACGCCAATGACAAAACAGTTCCTAAAAAATAAACAATTTAAAAAAGATGTTTTAAATAATATTCCTTTAGGAAGATTTGCAGAAATGCCTGAAATCTCTTCTGCGGTTGTATTTTTGGCATCAGATGCAGCTTCCATGATAACAGGAACTTCACTATTAGTTGATGGCGGATGGACTGCAAAATAATTAAATTAATAATACTTATATTTTTTATAAGTATAAATTCAAATGCTGCAGAGTTTCAAGGCGATTTCAAGCAAGGGTCTTTTATTTTAGGAAAAACTAAACCAAATTCAAAAATATTTGTAGATAAAACTAAAGTAAGAGTAACTAAAGATGGCTACTTTGCTTTTGGAATAGGTAGAGATAGAAAAAATAATATTTTGATCAAAATAATAAATAGTGGCGAGACAGAATTAATAGAAAAAAAAGTTTTCAAAAAAGAGTATAAAATACAAAGAATAAATGGATTGCCCCCGAAACAAGTGACGCCCCCACCTGAGGTATATGAGCGAATTAAAAAAGATAATAAATTAATAGGTAAAGCGAGAGCAGTGAATAGCAATCTTACATTTTTTAAAGAAAAATTTAGCCTACCCATAGATAAATTTATAATTACTGGGGTTTATGGAAGTCAACGAATTTTAAATGGAAAACCGAGGCGTCCTCACTACGGTATAGATTTTCATGCCCCAGAAGGAACTCCTGTTCGAGCAATGTTAGATGGAACAGTTACACTTGCAGAAAAAGATTTATATTTTACTGGTGGTACAATTATTTTTGATCACGGACATGGAATCAGCACTCTGTTTATGCATATGAAAGATGTGAATGTAAAAGAAGGTCAAAAAATAAAGAAGGGTCAAGTAGTAGGTACCGTTGGGAAAACAGGCAGATCAACTGGACCTCACCTAGATATTAGGTTAAATTGGTTTGAGGTAAAATTAGATCCTGCAACAGTTTTAGATTTAAATAAATGAGTAGAGATAGCTTAGAAAATTATTCAAATAAAATCGTAAAGGCTTTTTTAAAAAATAGAATTATTAACCCTTTGCCAGCTAATATCACAAAAAAAATTGATAGTGCACAAAAATTTAGGAAATTGTGTGAGAGTAAAATTAAAGATCCTATTATTGGATTTAAGGCTGCTGGAACTGCTATTCCAGTAATAAAAAAACTTGGAGAAAAAGAGCCATTTTATGCAGCTGTCTATAAAAGAAATTTTTTAAAAAACGGATGCAAAGTAAAAATTAATAATTATACACTTGGTATTGAATTGGAAGTTGTTTACAAAATTAAAAGGAGTTTTTTTCACTCAAATAAATCTATAAATAAAAAAAATTTAAAAAGTTATATTATAAGTATCGCCCCCGCTATTGAAATTGTTGGCTACAGACAGAGAAAAAAAGGTATAAAATCTTTTGGAGACTTATGTAGTGATTTTGGAGCTAATGTTAAATTTATTATTGGAAAGCAAGTAAAAAATAAAAAAATAAATGTTAAAAACTTGTTGACTACAATGCATAACAAAAAAATTAATAAAAAAATTTATGGAAATACAAATACTGTATATAAAAACCCACTTAATTCTTTAAAGTTTGTTTTGACAAAACTTAAGAAGGATAAAATATTTTTAAATAAAGATTTTTATGTATTTACCGGTTCTTCGGTCGGTGTTATTCCTTTTGATAACAAAGGATTATACGAAGGTAAAATTGAAAGAATTGGAAAAGTAAAAACTTTAGTTAGCTAAGTTTTTTTGGGGTTTCATGTCTGATTTGTTTACCCCGGCTACTTTAACAGGTTTTTTCATGGCATCTCTTCGGAAAGGTTCGCCTAGTTCTTGATTCAAAATTATTTCAATAAATGTAGTGATCCCTTTTTTTTGATCTTCACATGATTGTTTAATTGCTTTAGTGCAGTCTTCCATTGTTTTAACTGTAACTCCTTTAAGTCCGCATGCATCTGCTACTTTTGCATAACTTAATTTTGGATCTAGCTCCGTCCCTACAAAATTATCATCAAACCATAAAATAGAATTTCTTTTTTCAGCCCCCCATTGATAATTTCTAAAAATAACCATTGTAATTGCTGGCCACTCTTCTCTGGCGCATGAACTCATTTCATTCATGCTTATTCCAAAAGCACCGTCACCTGCAAAACCTATTACCGGTGTTTTTGGACATCCTATTTTTGCTCCTAAAATAGCAGGGAAACCATATCCACATGGTCCAAATAAACCTGGTGCTAGATATTTTCTTCCCTTCTCAAAAGTTGGATAGGCATTACCGATTGCGCAATTGTTTCCAATATCACTTGAAATAATTACATCATTTGGCATTCCCGCTTGTATGGCTCTCCAAGCTTGTCTAGGAGACATTCTGTCTTTGTCTCGTTGTCTTGCTTCTTTATTCCAGACTGTACCTGGATCATCGTCCTCATGATCTAAACTTGATAATTTTTGCATCCATGCCGATTTTACCTGATGAATTAAATCTTTTCTTTTTTTTCTATCTTTGTCTCCTGCGGTAGACGATAGTTTGCTTATTAGTTGTTGAGTTACAAGTTTTGCATCTCCACAAATACCTACTGTTACTTTTTTTGTTAATCCAATACGGTCTGAATTCATATCAACTTGTATGATGTTCGCGTTCTTAGGCCAGTAATCTATTCCATAACCAGGTAATGTTGAAAAAGGGTTTAATCTTGTTCCCAACGCTAACACAACATCTGCTTTTGAAATTAGTTCCATAGCTGCTTTAGATCCGTTGTAACCTAGGGGACCAACTGCCAATGGATGGCTTCCGGGAAAACTATCGTTATGTTGATATCCTGAGCAGACAGGTGCATCTAATTTTTCAGCTAGTTTTTTACAATCTTCAATAGCGTCTCCTATAACAACTCCTGCTCCTGATAATATTACTGGAAATTTAGCCTCTGATAAAAGTTTAGACGCTTTTGAAATTGCCTCAGAGCCTCCAGCTTGTCTTTCTAATCTTACTATTGGTGGAATTTCAATGTCGACAACTTGAGTCCAATAATCTCTAGGAACATTTATTTGAGCTGGAGCAGAACCTCTTATTGCTTTTTCAATAACTCTGTTTAAAACCTCTGCAATTCTTGTTGGATCTCTCACTTCTTCTTGATAACAAACCATATCCTTAAATAAATTCATTTGCTCTACTTCTTGAAATCCACCTTGACCCATAGTTTTATTCGCTGCTTGGGGTGTTACTAACAATAGTGGCGTGTGATTCCAATATGCTGTTTTAATTGGAGTTACTAGTCCTGTAATACCGGGACCATTTTGTGCTATGACCATAGACATTTTCCCAGTAGCTCTAGTATATCCATCTGCAATTAAACCTCCGTTCGTCTCATGAGCAACATCCCAAAAAGTAATGCCTGCCTTTGGAAATAAATCTGAAATTGGCATAAAAGCTGATCCAATTATTCCAAATGCGTGTTCAATTCCATGTTTTTGTAAGACTTTAATAAAAGCTTCTTCTGTTGTCATTTTGCTCATAAATAATCCTGTGGTTTAATTTATTTAAAAACTCTCTTCCAATATATCAAAATTTAGTCTATATCCATTAAATATTTTATGTCACAGCCAGATCTAATCATTCATGATGAGAAAGACAACGTAGGGGTTGTAGTGGTCGAATCAACCAAAAAAGGTCAAGAATGTAGCGCATGGATTATGGAAAACGACAAAACAGTCAAGGTAAACTCGATAAATGAGGTTCCTTTAGGTCACAAAATTGCACTTCAAGATTTAAAAGAAGGCGATACAATATTAAAATATGGACATGATATTGGAAAAGTAGTGAAACCTATAAAAAAAGGAGATCATGTTCACGTTCATAATGTTAAAACAAAAAAGTGGTAATCAATGGATATTCCAAAAACTTTTTTAGGTTATAAAAGAGAAAACGGTAGAGCAGGAACAAGAAATCACGTAATTATTCTCCCGGTTGATGATATTTCTAATGCATGTGCCGAAGCAGTAGCCAATAACATCAAAGGAACTATAGCTTTACCACATTCTTACGGAAGACTTCAGTTTGGTGCTGATCTAGAGCTACACTTTAGAACTATGATAGGCACTGGTAAGAATCCTAATGTTGCTGCAGTAATAGTGATAGGAATAGAGCCTAAATGGACAAAAAGAATTGTTGATGCAATAGCCAAAACTGGAAAACCAGTAGAGGGATTTCATATAGAAAGAACAGGTGACATAGGTACAATCATGAAAGCATCAAAAAAAGCTCAAGAATTCTCACAATGGGCATCAGAAAAACAAAGAGAAGAATGTCCACTCAGTGATTTATGGATTTCTGTAAAATGTGGAGAGTCTGATACAACATCAGGATTAGCGTCTAACCCGACTGTTGGAAATTTGATGGAAAAATTAGAGCCTTATGGCGTACATCTATGTTTTGGTGAAACTTCAGAGTTGACTGGAGCCGAAAAAGTATGCGCTGAAAGAGGAGCAACAGCTGAAGCCAAAGAAAAATTTATGAAAACTTGGAGTGCTTATAATGACTTTATTTTAAAAGAAGCTACTAATGATTTATCTGAAAGCCAACCTACTGCGGGTAACATTGCTGGTGGTTTAACTACAATCGAAGAAAAAGCATTCGGAAACTTTCAAAAAATTGGAAAATTAAAATTCATAGATGTTTTAGAGCCAGCTGAAGAGCCTAAAAAAGGTAAAGGATTATATTTTATGGACACCTCATCTGCCGCTGCTGAATGTGTAACACTTCAGGCTGCTGGAGGATTTAATATACATTTATTTCCTACTGGACAAGGTAATATCATAGGTAATCCTATCGAGCCTGTGGTTAAACTTACTGCAAATCCTTTAACGGCAAAATTAATGAAAGAGCATGTAGATTGCGATGTGTCTAAAATATTATCGCGAGAAATGAACTTATCTCAAGCAGGAGATGAGCTTATTAAAACTATGTTAAGAGTCGCTAATGGCCGATTAACTTGTGCTGAGGCTTTGGGTCATAGAGAATTTGTAATGACTAAGCTTTATAGAAGCGCCTAAAATATTATTTCTCTGGAAATTTAACGTCAGTCTGTTTTTTTAAATCTTTTTTTCTAAAATCGCTTACTAATTTTCTAAAAACTGGACTTAAAATTTTTCTTGCTAAAGCAGTTAAGGCTCCAAGGGAAACAGCTAAAATAATTGCTAGAGCTCCGTATAAAAATGGAGCCTCATTTGAAAATTTTAAAATAAACTCAGCTAAACCGCTAAGATCAGTATTTATAATTTTTTTATTTGTAACTTCTATATTTTTTTCTCTAAAAAATGAATCATAACCAATAGCGATAGCCACTGTGATTAAAAGCATAGCAAATAAAGATTTTAATTCTGTACTATCTAAAAATTGTCCTAATTTTTGACCTAGCTGCACACCTAATATTGATCCTAAAATTAATGGTATCACTAAAAATAAATCAATTGATCCATAATTGAACGCGTGCAGTATTGTAACTATGGCACTAATGAAAACTGTTACAAATAAAGAAGTTCCAGGAATTAGTTTAATTGGCATTCCAACTATATAAATCATAGCAGGCACCATTAAAAATGCTCCACCTATACCCATCATTGCAGCAACAAATCCAACGATTAACCCTAGCAAAATTGGTGTGAGAGCACTTTCATATAGTTTAGATTTATGGAATCTCATTCTAAAAGGCAATCCTTGAAGCCAGTTATGGTCGTGTAATTTTTTTTTTGTTATAATTTTTTTTAACTGCCTATTTTTTTCTTTTAAACCTTCAATTAACATCAAAGTTCCTACGATAGCCAGTAGATACATATAAAGTAATGAAATTATAAGACTAATTTTTCCAATTTCAGAAAAATATGAAAAAGTTGTTATTCCTAATAAAGTTCCTGCTGTTCCACCTAATACAATCATCAAGCCCATTTTATAGTCTAATGTATTTTTATACCAATGGGTTAGAGAGCCAGATACAGAAGTAGCTAAAATATTATTAACTTCATTTGGAACAGCGTACACAGGAGGCACTCCCATAAAAATTAAAAATGGTGTCATTAAAAAACCACCACCAACTCCAAAGAGTCCTGATAATATTCCAACAGCTAAACTTAGAAAAAGAAGGAGAAAAATGTCAACATTAACTTGTGCAATTGGAAGGTAGATATCTAACATAGTTCTAAGTATGCCTGAAAATAGAACTTGTCAATATTAATAAATCGTTGCCCCAAATACTTTTATCATCTCACCTTCCATACCAAGCACTAGTCTACCTAAAAATTCGCCAGATACGGAATTACTTGTTTGTTTATACAAAATTGTTACAAATTTATCTCTTCTTATACACCCCAATACTTTATTTGTTTCTGATAAACTAGTGAGTAGTTTATTGTTAGCCCATTGTTTACCAAGTTCAACTTCGCTAGCTCCATAAAGCATTTGAGATGAAAAATCTTTTGTGAAACCTCCGTAATCTTTTATGTTTGAGCATTTTACTAGGTTAAGCCAAATAGGATTAGCTATTTTGATGATTTCTTCATCATTTTTCTTTAACAAATCCATTTAAAAAATTATGATGCTTTCTGTTCCTTTTTATCGCCTACAATATGATACACAGGCATTTTTTCTAAAGTAAATTTTCCAGTACTAGGATCCCTTCTTGATACAGTTAAACAATGCCAATTTTCATCATCAAGTTTAAGTTTATCTCCCCTGTAGTAATATCCTGGCCAACGTGTCTCTTCTCTAAAAAGTGTGTGCTCTGTTACACACTGTGAAGTTAATGCTCTATGCTTTAACTCCCAAGCTCTCATAAGTTGGTGGTAATCTTCTGCACCAACATTTTCTAAATCCTCTTGAAGCCAATCTAAAAGTTCGAGGCCTTTTTTTAATAAATTGTCATTTGTCATATAATTTGCAGTTATACCGCCAACATACTCATCCATTATTTTTTGTAATCTTTGTAAACCTTGTATTGGTGAAATGTAGCTAGGGGAAACAGTGCCTCCAGTTATTTCATTTCTTCCAACAGTATAATTTTCTAAAGGTTTATAAATAATCTCTTTTAAATCACTACACTGTTTATCGCTAATTTTAATTTCGTTAGCCTTATTGTCTTGAATATATTTCACTGCCGCTTTCGCTGCGAGTCTTCCCTCAGTAAACGAACCCGAAGAAAATTTATGAGCACTTCCTCCGACTGTGTCACCTGCACCAAATAATCCATCAACAGTTGTCATTCTGTTGTACCCCCAAAAATACTCTGGTGGTGATATATCTTCTGGTCCACTAACCCAAGCTCCAGAACACGTAGCATGTGAGCCCATAACATATGGCTCTGACGTAGTTAATTCAGGATTTGTATGCTTAGGATCGATATTTTGTGATGCCCAAACAACAGCTTGGCCTACAGTCATTCCTAAAAAATTCTCCCATCCTACAGTTTCTAAATGAGGGTCCTGAAATGCTTCTTTGGTAACCATGTGAATAGGTCCGCCACCAGCCATTACCTCTTGAATAAATGCGTGGTTTCTTAAACAAGTAGGAGTTGGATGATGATCAATGTATTCACCAACTAATTCTTTAGTTTGATCATAC
>MDTA01174132.1_pt1 | contig 10739 bp, 12 predicted proteins | sample 811151 | NCBI WGS metagenome assembly MDTA01 (sample SAMN05326648, study PRJNA326480) | marine metagenome | isolation source: seawater | place: Indian Ocean: South | collected 2010 | reverse complement strand
CAATTTTTTTTCTTTCTCCGTTTTTCAAATCCTGAACATATATAAGGGAGCGGCCAGACTCAAATGAGACATATGCCATCTTTTTTCCCCTCCGTGACCATGCTAAAGATAATATCGGATGACGTGAATTCAAAATTTCTTGACTATTGTAACCATCATAATCAGAAATAATAATCGAATATGAGCGGCTAGAGTCAACCTTCGACACTACTACGTAGGCTATCTTTGTATTATAACAACCGACTTTACCTATTAATTGTTTATAGATTGCATTGCTTAGACTATGGGCAATTGCTCTTTCGCTATTTTCCCTAAGTAGATACTCTTCCCTAAAAATTCTGGTTTGTCTTAAAATATCAATCAATTCTACTACAAGCTTGTAACCATCATTATCACTTTTTATATCTCCAACTAAAATATTCTCAACTCCAAAAATTCGCCAACTTTTAAAATTCACATCTTCAAATTTTGTTGGGTTTGATATAATGTCTGCTTGATTAAAAATATCGAAGCGCCCGCTCAACCTTAGATTGTCAGCAACAATATCAAAAACATTTGTAGCAAAAGTTTCTTTAATAGGAACTATACCTAAAGATAAAGCACGAATTGTACCTTCATCTATCTTTATAGTAAGAGACTCCATTGCCCTACTTTTCGATGGTGAAAAAGAAACTAAAACTAGTAATAAAACTAAGCCTAAATAATTTTTTTTAAGGACTAAAAACAAAAGTAATCTCTCTCATTTTATTAAAAACTTCATCTGATTCTGGAACTGGAAAAGGAGAGACCGCGAATACTGAATTTTCAGCAGCTCTATCGAAAGCAGAGTCACCACTTGATTTCAATATTGCCACACCAATTACGCTACCGTCTCTTACCAGGTTTATTCTAAGTGTACAACTCAGTCCCTCCTGGCCTGGTAGGATTTTGAAATTCGATTTTATCTGACTTTCAATTTTTTTAGCGTATAGAGCGATAACATCCATTTCGGCAGTATTGTTACTCCCGTCACCAAAATTTTCTTCTTCTCTCTCAATTTGCTCAAACAATTGATTTTCCGCTAATTGTTTTTGTAACTTTTTATTTTGTTCTTTTAGCTCTTTATTTTCATTTTCAATTAAGGTTCTATTTTTTGCTACGAGCTCAAGGGCTTTCTGTTCTTTTTTCTTTTTATCTATAAATTTAGCTATCTCTTTCTTAGTGACGTCAGATTGTTCCGTTAGTTTTTTTTGACGTTCTTCTGCATTCTTTTTTTTTGTTTCTATGGCTTTTAATTTTTTTTCTTGCATGCTAATTTTAGTCTGTAAATCTTTCAGTCTCGCTTCCTCTTGGAGCTTTGATTGGTTTTTTAGGGCTTTTATTCGCTGTATTTCTTTCGTTACTTCAAATTCATTTACAGATGTTGCATTAATTGATTGACCGATGTTCATTTTTTTTGGGCTGAATTTATCATTGTCGGGCAAAGAGAATGAAAAGATTAAAAAGATAATTACATGAAATAAAATTGAGGTAAAAAAGTGCTTATAAGAGACCATCATGATGATTTTTTATTTTCAATTAGTTGCTATCAATATACGGAGCGGTAATCATACCAACGTCGTTTACTCCCGCAATCTGAAGACTAGCCATAACTTCAACTACTCTACCGTAACTAACCATTGCGTCAGCTTTTAAATAAATTTTTGTAGCAGGCTGATACCTAAGAACTGCTACAACCCTAGTTACTAAAGTTTCGATTTCTATGGGCTGGTTTACATTCTGATCAATATCTAAGTATATCAGACCTTTCTTATCCATAGAGACAATCAAGGGTTCAATCGGAGAAGCTGGGATCACCTTTGAATTAATTTTTGGTAAAGAAATTTGGACACCCTGTGTTAACAATGGCGCTGTGACCATAAAAATAATCAGCAAAACTAACATTACATCAATATAGGGAACCACGTTAATTTCAGCTATTTGTTTTCGTTTTTTTTGCATCTCTAGTTATTGACCTGACGACGTAATATTGCCAAAAATTCTTCAGCAAACATTTCATATCGCGCCACCAAACGATCAATCTGGCTAGCGAATCGATTGTAGGCAATTACTGCAGGAATTGCCGCAAACAAACCCATGGCAGTTGCAACAAGCGCCTCCGAAATACCAGGAGCTACCATAGCAAGTGTAGCTTGACTAACATTTCCAAGCGCTTGAAACGAATTCATGATGCCCCAAACTGTTCCAAACAATCCTATATAAGGCGAGACAGAACCAATAGTAGCTAATGTGGGGAGACTATCTTCATAAGTTTCTATCTCTCTTGTTATACTAACTTTCATAGAACGTTGGCAGCCCTCCAAAATATCTGATGTATCTAAAATGTCTTTTTTTCTCAACCTTAAGAACTCTTTAAAACCAGATTCGAACACCGACTCTATCCCTTCGGGTTTATTATTTTGAGCAACCAAATTCGAATAATAGGCCCCAATATCTTCGCTAGACCAGAATTCAGCTTCAAAAGCAGTAGTTTTACCATTGATTTTTTTTAAATTTTTATTAAGTGAAAATATCAGTGCCCATGAAGTTATTGAGCATAGTAAAAGGAGCAACATTACAAGTTGCACAACAAAACTAGCTTCGAGAATTAATTTTAAAATTGATAATTCAGCTGACATCAGAAATTGCCGATAATATTTGGCCAGGTATTCTCACGGGAATTGATGAAACAGACGAAACGCAAGCAAGCATGAATTCTCCCTGGCAAATAATTTGGTTCTTCCCCAAGGTAATGTCTTGTTTTATTCGTAAAGAAGCTCTTCTAGTTTTTAATTCTCGAATGGTTAGGGATAAAATATCGTCCAACTTGGCGGGTTTTATATAATTTATATGTGCTGTCTTTACAACAAAAAATATATTGTGTTTTTGTTTTAAAGTTCTTTGACTAAATCCTAAAGAATCAAGCCATTCAGTTCTCGCTCTTTCCATAAATTTTAAATAGTTAGTATGGTAAACAAATTCCGTTGAATCAGTATGTTCGTAGTAGACACGTTCATTATGTTTCATTTTGACAGTAGCATCACTCGGATACGCCATGATTAATCCTCTTTAAACAAATCACTAGGTTGTTCAGAAATTTTATTGGGTATCAATCCTAAGTATTCCCATGATAATTGAGTGGCTTCCCTTCCTCTTGGGGTTCTTTTGATAAAACCTTCTTGGATTAAGAATGGCTCTATAACATCTTCTATTGTATCTCGCTCTTCACTTAACGCAGAAGCTATCGTATCAACACCTACAGGACCGCCATCAAACTTTTCGATAATAGTAGCAAGAAACTTTCTGTCAAGATAATCGAAACCGTTTGAATCAATTTTTAATAGATCTAATGCGTCACATGCAGCATCTAAATCCATACATTTAATTTCGTTAACATCCGAAAAATCCCTACATCTTCTTAGCAAACGATTAGCAATACGTGGGGTGCCACGAGATCTTTTTGCTATTTCCGTGCAACCCTCTTTGTTAATCGAAAATGAAAGGATTTTTGCTGAACGTTCGACAATCTCTGCTAATTCAGCTTTCTGATAAAACTCAAGTCTTTGGGTTATTCCGAATCTATCTCTTAATGGAGAAGATAACAATCCTGCTCTAGTAGTTGCTCCTATTAAAGTAAAAGGGTTTATGGGCATCACCAATGTGCGGGCTGCCGGGCCTTCTCCTAAAACCATATCAACTACTTGATCTTCCATAGCTGGGTAAAGGGTTTCTTCAACTACGGCATTTAAGCGATGGATTTCATCAATAAATAAAACATCGTTAGGTTCTAAATTCGTTAACAATCCCGCCAAATCTTTCTTCTTCTCTAATACAGGACCAGACGTTTGGATAATTGCTGCGTCCAGCTCATTGGCGATTATATTGGCTAAAGTAGTTTTTCCCAAGCCAGGTGGGCCATAGATAAGCACATGGTCAAGAGGCTCTTTCCGTTTTAGAGTAGCTTTTAGAAAAACATTTAACTGGTCATGCATGTTTTTCTGTCCTATATAGTCTCTCAATCTTTTTGGTCGTACATCTCCCTCAAAAATTTTATCTTCTTCTCCGGCAAAGGTAGTCAAATCCCCTTTATCTTTAGACATTAGCTACTCCAAATTAATTTTTTTCTTTCGACAAAACGTTTTTTAAAACCTGTCTGATAATTTCTTGGCTAGAATTGATGTTGGGATCTACTTTTTCAACAAATTGAGTAGCCTCATTTTTTTTATATCCTAAAGATACAAGTCCAAGAACGGCATCATTCTGAATACTATTCTTTAAATTATCAACATCAAAATTTTCCCTAAAAGCATCTAAACGATCTCGAACCTCAACCAAAATTCGTTCAGCTGTTTTTCTCCCAACACCAGGCAATGATGTCAATTGTTGCCATTGATCGTTTTTAACCACACGCACAAATTCACCAACAGAAACACCAGATAAAATGGTAAGCGCCATTCGATTACCAACACCATTAACCTTTATTAAAATCCTGAATAACTCTCTTTCTGTAGTGGTCAAAAAGCCGAACAATAGGTTGGCGTCATCTCTAATATGGTGATGCGTTAGCAATGTTACGACAGATCCCAATTCAGGCAAATCACAAATAGTACTCATTGGCGCTTCAACTTCATAACCAACTCCAAAACACTCTATAACAATGTTCGGCGGTTGTTTTTCCACGAGTTTACCGTTCAATCTTCCAATCATTTTTTCTTTTCAACTCCAGACATCAATTTTTTAAAAGCTTGATTAGTAGCATGGCATACAGCTACTGCTATTGCATCAGCCGCGTCCGTCTCAGGGATCTCTTTGAGACAAAATAATTGTTTTACCATAAATTGAACTTGATTTTTCGAAGCATGCCCCAATCCACTTACTGCTTTTTTAATCTCATTTGGAGAATAATCAAATTGGGGTACACCTAGTTTTTGAGCTGTTTGTAAAATGACGCCTCTTGCCTGACCCAATTTAAGGGCAGACAAAGCATTCTTTCCCATAAAAACCTTCTCGATTGCCATCATGTCAGGATTGGAGTTTTCTATTACCTTTATCAAAAATTCTGATAATTGATATAATTTTTCGCCATCGAAACCGTGATTAAGCTTCACGGTTCCAAAATCAATTAAATCCATTTTATTACCGCAAGAATCAACTAAGGCATATCCGGCTATTCGAGAGCCTGGATCTATTCCTAAAATTCTATACTTTCCTTTATCAAGGTTCTTTCTTGTCAATGAATTTCTCAAAAAATAGCATTAGTATAAATCTTTTGCACATCATCAACGTCCTCCAAAAGATCAATCATTTTTTCGGTCTGCTCCTGATGCTTTCCTTTTAATTCTTTTTCCTGAGTAGGTACTAGTGTAATTTCAGAATCTGATAAAGCAATCCCTGATTTTTGTAATAAATCTTTTACCTCGAAATAAGATTCAGGCGTACAGGTAACTCCAAACGATTTTTCCGAAATTTTTTGAACGTCCTCAATATCAATTTCTAATACTTTTTCTAAAAAAACATCCTCGTCTTCAATATCTACAACTGTCAGAAACCCCATCTTTTTAAACAGAAAGGCAACACAACCCTCTGTTCCTAGATTACCACCAGCTTTTGAAAAAGCGTGCCTCACATCTGCAACGGTTCGATTCCTATTATCTGTTACACAATCAACGATTATAGCGGCACCCCCAGGAGAATAGCCTTCGTAGCGGATTTCTTCTAAGTTTTGGGTTTCATCTCCACCACTTCCTTTTTTTATGGCACGATCGATCTTCTCTTTGGGCATGTTGGCCCCGTTAGCTGCTTCTACAGCCGATCTCAATCTTGGATTTGAATTAATATCCGCCCCGGCCAACCTTGCCGCAACAGTAATTTCTCTGATTAGTCTAGTGAAAAGCTTACCCTTTATAGCGTCTTGACGGCCTTTTCTATGTTTTATATTTGCCCATTTACTATGTCCTGCCAAAAAGATCTCCTTATTCAGGCATCATTATTACCAAATACAACATGTTTACTTGCTGAAGCAAATTCCAATAGTCTTTCAATAGGTTTTTTTGCTTCCGCAATAATTTCCATAGGAACCTCTATTTTATTATGTTCGTGAATAATACTTTCTTTTAATGAGATTAAATTATTCAGTGACATCCATGGACAAGCTGCGCAGCTTTTACAAGTAGCACTCTCCCCAGAAGTGGGAGCTTCTATAAGATTTTTGTCAGGGGCCGCCTGAGCCATTTTGTGAAAAATTCCCTTATCGGTAGCAATAATTAAATTTTTAGCTTTTGAACTCTTAGCGTAATTTATCAATGCAGTAGTAGATCCCACAAAATCTGCCTGATCTAAAACACCTCTATTTGATTCTGGGTGGACTAAAACCTCAGCTTCAGGGGTTCTTGATATCAATTCACCTAATTCTTGAGCTTTAAACTCTTCGTGAACAATACAGGAACCATTCCACATAAGCATGTCTGCACCTGTTTGTCTTTGAACAAAATCGCCTAAATATTTATCGGGCGCCCAAATAATTTTTTTTCCTTTTTTATGCAAATGGTTTACTACGTCAACCGCGGTTCCAGAAGTAACCATCCAATCAGCTTCAGCTTTAACACGCGCGCCTGTATTAGCATAAACCACAACCTCCCTATCACTATTATGTTCGCAAAATGAACGAAATTCTTCCGGAGGACAACCAAGGTCTAATGAACAATCAGCTTGCAAATTTGGCATAAGAATTGTTTTTTCAGGGTTAAGTATTTTAGCTGTTTCGCCCATGAATCTAACTCCCGCCACCAACAATGTCGATGATTGACTACGGCTTCCGTATCTTGCCATTTCTAATGAATCTGACACAATTCCACCAGTTTGTTCAGCCAAAATTTGCACCTGAGACGGAGTATAATAATGCGCAACTAGGGTGATATTTTTTTTAATTAAAATCTTCCCTATTTCTTTAAGGAGGTAGATTTCATCGTAACTACTATCGCTTTTAGGCATCTTTTCGTCCGGGTTACGGGTAAGGGGTATGTTTTTTGACAAACTTAAACTCCTGAAGACCAATCAATTGCAGTCGTATTTAATTACTGCAATAATAAAATAACAAGTTAAATAAATTTTTAATTAATATATTTTTCTACCGTCATTAATATTAACTATTATGCAATGATTCCTTTGATCATTTCCAATTATTTTATGATAGGTTATAAATACAATTAAAATAAACCTAATTTCTTAAGGTTTTAATAATTTTCATGAAGTTCATAGATCTTGACTCCCAATATCGTAAAATTGAAAGTAATTTGAAAAATCGATTCGAGACTATTTTTAATCATAAACAGTTTATAGGTGGTCCCGAAGTTACTGTGCTTGAGAATACATTAGCGCAGTATGTTGGAGTTAAGCACTGCATTACAACCGCGAACGGCTCAGATTCAATATTTTTAGCTTTAATGGCTCTCGGAATAGGGGAGGGAGATGAAGTAATCACAAGTCCCTTCACCTATGTTGCAACAGCCGAAATGATTCAACTTGTCGGGGCTACACCCGTATTTGTAGATATTGATAAGGATACTTACAATATTGACCCTGATAGAATAGCAGCTAAAATCAATAAAAACACCAAAGCAATAATGCCCGTCAGTATATTTGGGCAATGCGCCGACTTTAATAAAATTTTATCAATTGCTGAAGAACATCAATTGTTTGTAATCGAGGATGGAGCACAAAGCTTTGGCGCGAGCTTAAACGGCAAAAGATCCTGCTCTTTTGGCGATATTGGTTGCACCAGCTTTTTCCCAACCAAACCACTTGGATGCTACGGTGATGGCGGCGCAATATTTACCAATGATGGGGCCGTTAATGAATTGCTTAGGAGCTTAAAAAACCATGGCCAAACATCAAAAAATAAATTCAAATATTTGGGAATAAACAGTCGGCTTGACTCAATACAAGCTGCTGTTTTGTTAGAAAAGATACAAATACTTAATCAGGAAATAGAATTACGCCAATCAAATGCAAATCGTTACTCGGGCTTATTAAGTTGCAACGAACAGATATTACAGACACCTGAAGTAATAAAAAACGGTAGTAGTGTTTGGGCTCAATACACAATAAAAATTCATAATCGCGACCTTGTTGTCGATAATTTGAAAAAAGAAAATATTCCCTATGCTATTTACTATGAAAAACCTTTGTACCACTACTCACCATATTGTGGATCTAGAAGTAAGGCTGATTGCCCAGTTACCGAGGAAGTTTGTAGTAGGGTGTTAAGTTTACCAATGCATCCTTGGTTGACGGAAAAAGACCAATGCAAAATTGCAAGTGTAATTTACTCAGCTATTTAAGAATCTTTTGTCTTTACTAGTGAGGATAAATTTAATTCGGTAAGATTCCTCTTAGATACAACGCCAGGCGCCCTGGTTAGGGGACAGGTCGCTGTTTGAGTTTTAGGAAAAGCTATAACTTCTCTGATTGATTCTTCTTTTGCCATTAACATCACCAATCTATCGATACCAAATGCAATCCCTCCATGAGGAGGACACCCATAATCCAGTGCATCTGTAAAAAAGGCAAATTTTTCTTCTGCCTCCGCTTCGTCTAAACCAAGTAAATTAAAAATTCTTTTTTGAGTAGCTGCTTTATTAATTCTTATTGAGCCACCACCTATCTCATAACCATTTAGAACCAGGTCATAAGCTCTTGACGTAGCTTTTTCTGGTTCCTTTTCAACCTGATCTATATTTTGATATGGGGCTGTAAATGGATGATGGAGGGAAGACAAATTTTCTTTCTCATCTTTTTCGAAAAGAGGAAAATCTACAACCCAACATGGATACCATTCTTTCTTAATTAAATTCATATCCTTAGCAACAATATCTCTTAGAGCAGCCATGGCAAGATTAACCATTCCAACCGAGCCCGCGCCAAAAAATAATAAATCACCATCATTGGATGAGGTCTTTTCAAGGATCTGATTTACCACACTTGCTTCTAAAAATTTCAAAATTGGAGACTGAAGTCCGTCTATACCTAAGCTTCTATCTTGCACTTTAATATACGCAAGACCTTTCGCGCCATTACTGACTACTAGGTCAGTATAACCATCAATTTGTTTTCGAGTAAGACTGCCACCTCCTGGAATTTTCATAGCTACCACTCGTCCCCCAGCTTGACTTGCGGGCACCGAAAAAACATTAAAACTGGAATTTCTTACGAGGTCTTTAATTTCAACGAACTCCAACGGGTTTCTCAAGTCAGGCCGATCTGTACCATACTTGTGCAAAGCATCTTTATAGGTAATTTTGTCAAAGTTAGAAGGAAGTTTAACCTTAATAGTTTCCAAAAATAACGACTTTATCATGGTCTCCATTAAAGAAAGAATATCCTTTTCTTCAATAAAGGACATCTCTATGTCAAGTTGTGTAAACTCAGGTTGCCTATCTGCTCGAAGATCCTCATCTCTAAAACACTTTACGATTTGAAAATATCTATCAAGGCCTGCAATCATTAAAAGTTGTTTAAATAATTGAGGGGACTGAGGTAAAGCAAAAAAATGTCCGGGCTGTGTTCTACTTGGAACCAAGTAGTCTCTCGCACCCTCCGGAGTAGCTTTAGTGAGAATTGGTGTTTCAATTTCAACAAAATTATTTGTCTCTAAAAATTCTCTTATGAATCTGCAAACTTTTGCTCTTAAAAGGAGGTTATCTCTAACCCTGTTTCCTCTCAAGTCAATATATCTGAACTTTAATCTTGTTTCTGGGTTACTCTCATCACTATCAATTGGGAACGGCGGGGTGCTTGACTCATTTAATATGTCTAATTCTTCAATCAAAACTTCCACTCGACCAGTCGCGAGCTCTTCATTTAAAGTTCCTTCTGGTCGATTGCGTACAATTCCCTTAACCCTCAGAACAAATTCACTTCGTAAACGCTCAGCAACAGCAAAAATTTCTGGCATAGTAGGGTCAAAAACAATCTGTATCTTGCCTTTAATATCTCTTAAATCTATAAAAATTACACCACCATGGTCACGCCTGGTATGCACCCAACCACATAGCCAAACCACGCTACCAACATCACTTTCAGAAATATCACCACAATAATTACTTCTCATAGGGAATCTTTTTAATTTATTGTTGTTTAGTATAAGCAATCACTTAGCTTTACCTGAAGTATTTGACTTTTGTTTATCAGATGCCTCTGCCTTTTTTTGAGAGGTTGAATTACCAGAGTTTTTAGTGTCCGTCTTGTCAGACTTTTTAGAATTCTTATTATTTTTAAAATCAGTTTCATACCAGCCTGTGCCTTTTAACTGAAAACCTACTTTTGACAATAACTTCCTGACTTCCTTATGGCCGCAAGAAGGGCATTCCTCTGGAGGACCATCAGATATTTTTTGCATTAGCTCAAAACAAGCTCCGCAACTAGTACATTGATATTCGTAAATAGGCATGGCTATACTCAAACAGTAAAAATTTTAATTACAATTAAGCCTGAATTGTACCATATTCCAAGGATTGTACATTAGTTCTTATCTAACCCATTTAATGGAACGATTAGCGCAAACAAATTCAAGAGAGTAGTTCTCTTAATTTCAGAGGAATGGCATCGTATCATTTTTTTGAAAATCATTATTTAATTAATTTGTATTTTTATTATAAACTATCAGCCAATGACATTTAAAAAACAGGACGTTTAGCCTTCATACGCTTCTCGTGAACTATATT
>MDTA01012018.1_pt1 | contig 10742 bp, 8 predicted proteins | sample 811151 | NCBI WGS metagenome assembly MDTA01 (sample SAMN05326648, study PRJNA326480) | marine metagenome | isolation source: seawater | place: Indian Ocean: South | collected 2010 | reverse complement strand
CCAATTAACCGAATGTTGGTCATTTAGCTGTCTATCTGAAGTGCTTCCTTGTCCATAATTTTGTGGATTACCCCAACGGTAAAGAAAGTCTCCACCCATACCTGAATTTCCTCCCATATGAGAGGCAGCCTCTTCTGTTGTTGTACTATGATCAATAACAAATATTTCATCCAAATGCCTAGAAGAAAACGCAATCTGATCTAATATCGGATTATAAGCAATTGCATTAATATGAATCCAATCAGCATTCGCACCCCCTGGTCCCCCTGAGCTTCCAACATTACCCTGATTAATATTTAAAAGCTCAGGATGCTCAGATATTTCTCCATAAGTTGCACCGTACTCAGGACCTATATCTTGAACTAAATGATCCCACAAATGCCATTCCCATACAATTTCATTTTGTATTGGATCATATTCTAAAATTGCCTCACTCCACATTTGATTTAAAGGATTGTTAATATATGTTCTTCCCATTGCTTGAGCTTCTGACCATGAAAAATTCTCCCATGCAATGATCAAAATATTTCCATTAGGTAATGGTTCAACGTCATGATGGTGTTGATATCTCTCGTCTGAGACTACATAGTTCCATAAAACTTCACCATCCCAGGCTATTTTAGCCACACCACCTCCTACACCACCTGAATTCATAGTTGGATTTGATACACGATATGGGTAAATAATTGAACTATCTGGTAGTAAGTATGGCATACTTGCAGCACCGTTTGAGAAATTCCAGGTATGTACGGTATTACCATTATTGTCCTTCAAATATGTTGTACCATTATTTGTTCCCCCGCCTCCACCTCCTGCAGTTGGAGAATAAAGTAATAAGCCATCGTAAATCTCTTGAGAAAATGATAATATTGGGAATGAGATGATTAGTAAAATTATTTTATACATAAATTGATTCCTTTAAAAAATTTATCACAAAAGTAAAACTAATTAAAAAAAAGTAAATTATATTGTCACTAAAGATAAGAAATTAATTTGATTGTAATAAAACATTACAATTATGAGTATAATAATAGCTTATGTATATAATTAACTTATTTTCAATGATAAAAGTTAATACATTACAAAGATTATTTACCGCTTATTTTACAATTGGTAAAATATTTGGAGAATGGTTTTCAACAATTTTAACCGGTTTATTATTATCTTTTTTAAAGATAATAATAATCATTTTCAACACTTTTGACTCAATATTCTATTCAAAAAAAATAAAAAGTAAACCAAAAAATACAATATTAATTGTTGGTAATCCAAGATCTGGTACAACTTTTTTACAACGATTTTTATCAAAAAATTTTGGCACAGGCAGTGAATTATGGGAAATGATTTTTCCTTCAATAATTCTTCAAAAGTTAATAAAACCTATTCTACCGATATTAGAAAGATTTAGCCCAACAAAACATCATTCCACCGTGGCCCATAAAACAAGTCTTAGATCTATTGAAACAGATGATGCAGCAATTTTATTTCGATATAATGACGGATTTTTTCTATATGGTTTCATTTTAGCTTGGAATAAATCAGATTTATTCCATTGGTTCGATCCAAAAAGTAGGGACACAAGCGATAGAGACTTAAAATGGTTGCAATCTATTTGGTCTAAAAAACTATTTAAATCTGGTCAAAATTATTATTTTGGTAAACTTTTTTCGCTCAGTGCAAACATGCCAAAATTCCAAAATGATTTCAAAGACAATAAAATATTATACATGATCAGAGACCCCTTAGAATTAATTCCCTCAGGATTAAGCCTATTAACGGGTGTACTTGATAAAAAATTTGGATTTTGGAATAAGTCAGAAAAATTAAGAAATATATACTTGCTTAGACTGTATGATGCATTGAAAGAATTGTTAATTCGATTTCATGATGATTGGATTAATGATAGAATTGATAAGTCTAGAGTTAAAATTATAACTTTTAATAGATTAATGAGTGATTTTGATAACCTAATGTCAGAAATTTTAGAATTCCTTGAAATAAATAAGTCTGAAAAGGTTGAAAAAATAATTATAGATACGGCTAAAAAACAAAAGACATTCAAATCTAAACACACTTATAACTTAGAAAAATTTGGTTTAAGTCAAGAAAAAATTAAAAAAGATTTTCAAAAGATTTACTCAACATTTTTGAGTGGTAAATTTTAAATGAAAATAAAATTTCATATTTTCATATTTTTACTTAGTTTAGGGTTTTCAAATAAAAAAATTAATCTTCCTCCTGATAACTATGATAAATGGAATATTTTATTGGATAATAAGACAGCTATTCATTGGACTAATTATGATAATTTCCCAATTTGTAAAGCTGAACGAATTTTAAATCAAAAATATTCTGATGTTTTTAAAATAATTGAAAATAAAATTAATTATCCAAATGTTTTTAGAAGAATCTCTAAAATAAAATTATATGAAGACGATATTATACATATTCACCTAAATATGCCATTTCCATTTTCTAAAAGAGATTATATTGTGAAATATGAATTGGTAAATAAACAAAATTATAGTGAATTTTATTTTCATTCAGTTAAACATCCTAAATCAATACGACCTAAAGATTCAGTTCTCCTTCCTAATGCAGGTGGAAAATGGATAATTAAAAAAATAAGCCATGATAAAACAAAAGTTACTTACATTTGGAATGGCCAACTATTGGGTGATTTTCCTGATTGGGCAATGACAAAAGCTTGGAAGAAACAAGGTGAAGAGGTGCTAGAGTGGTTAAATATATCATTAAATAATGCGAGATATTAATTGTTTAATTTAAAAAAGATAATAATATTTTTTCTATTTTTACATATCGGATTAACGCAGTCGGACTTTTCAGGTAATGCAAATTTTTCATATGCAATTAAAATTAATGAATTTAGAGTATTAAATCTGCCTTATCGCCTACTGGAATTAAGATATATTCATGAAAAAGATAATTTTGCAATAAACACAGAATTTGCATTTGAGTGGAACAGAAAAAATGATATTGATTTTCTAGTTGACAACAATCCACAAGATTTTATTCTAGACTTACGCGAGATGTATTTAACATGGTTTGTTGATTTTGGAGAAATTAAAATTGGTAAGCAATTCCAAAGTTGGGGATTTGTAGATAATAATAGTCCACTAGATAACATAAATGGACTTGATTATTACTACCTTTTTGAGGGTGATGTTTCCAGAAAGATAGGTAGTTATTCATTAGTATCGAATATTTATTTAAATAATATTAATCTTCAGATGTTTTTTTCTCCGTTTCATAATTCTAGTAGAATGCCTATAGTTAATGGAGCAATTGATAAAGAGTTTCCTGATATAATACCTATTGTACCTGAAAGAAATGAGGTAATTAATATTAAAAATCCAAAAGAATACGGAATTAGTCTCAAAAATTCGTTTGAAAGTTTTGACTTAGCTTTTTCGTATTTCAGTGGTTTTGATAGAATTTTCAATTTTGCAGGCGTAAATGTTTATGGTAATGGACCAGATATTTCTTTTCCTCATACTGATGTTTATTATGGTTTTAGAAAAACCAACGTATTCGGATTAAGCAGCTTATTTATTCTAAATAATTTAATACTTAGATCAGATTTCGGATTATTTTCAACAAAAGATATAAATAAAATATCAAATGATTTACAAGTTGGAGATCTAGCCTATGAGAATCCAAACTTATATGATTCACTGCACTTTGTATACAAAGGAAATGAAGAATCTAATTATATTCAAACTACACTTCAATTTGAATACTCACTTTCAAACAATATAGAGTTTATTGGACAATTATTCTACTATCATAACAATAATTATTCATCTGATGAATTCCCAGAAATACCCGATATACCGAATATTCCAACAGAACTAAATGATATTAATCCTGAACTTTTATTTAAACCTGGTATGGGATCTGCATTATCTGTTTTAACTGAAAAAGCATTGTTATTCAATGTCAAAAAATCTGCTCTAGATAATCAATTAAAAATTAATTTTGGAACACTTTTAGATTTTACTAGTAAACCAAATGGTAATTATGATACAAATGAAGAGTTTACAGATTTAAATTTTAATGGGATATGGGATAACGATGAGAAATTTAAAGATATAAACCAAAATATTTTAAGATTATATGGTGGTTTAGTAACATTCGGATTGGATTATCATTTATCAGACAATGTTATGATCAAATCTAATCTTACTAAGATTATTGGAAGCAATTACTACTCTAAAGATGCAAATTACCAATTCAATCTAATGAAAACTATATCAAATTTTAAATTTGATATAGTCTATTATTTTTAACCAGTTCCTAAAATAAAACCAACAATTGTTATTATATCTGTTACATCAATTGAACCATTTTGATTTGCATCTGCCCCTGATCCAATCCATTGGTCTGCATCACTCGAAAAAATAATATTTACCAGAAGTAAAATATCAGCAATATTTACAATATAATCATTATTTACATCACCATAAATAATAGGTATTTCGTATACTTCTGCAGTAAAGTTGAATTCTTTTTGATAGAAACTATCATTAAAAAAATTTGAGGTAACTGTTAGTTGAAAATTTTTCAAGCCAGGACTGATATTATTTGAAAACTCAATGATAAAGGGATTATCATAATTTATTGAAACTCCTCCAGAGCTAATTTCTGGGATGAACGATACTGTGTTGTCAATATTAATATCTAAATCCTCTGTGGAAATCTCAATACTCACATCAACAGCATCACCCCAATTACTTTCATTCCATAATATGACACCAATCTGGGCAATTTCACCTGGATTGATATAATTATCTTCTCCATCTAACATGTATAAGTCTATTCCATCAAAATTTAATTTTGGGAATAGTGGAGTTGTGAGTGCCTGATATACATCAACCCTTCCTTTTCCAATACGATTTTCAAGATAAGAGGATGAGTTAATCTCATAAATAATTGGATTTGCCGTTTCGATTATCATTGTTTCTAATTGAATATTTTGCCATGATGGATTTTGGGCTTTCAATAGTCCTATGCTACTCGCAACAATCGGACTTGCCATTGACGAGCCTGTCCAATTAACATAACCTGTTCCAATCCTAGTACTTCTTATGCCCTCACCAGGTGCTGAAATATCAATGGTTTCATGGTATGTAGCCCAATTATTCCATGAGTCTCCAGTACCTAAAGGAGCTACAGCAATTACATGTTCAAAACTAGATGGATAATGTTCTGAATATTCTTGGCCCCAACCATTTTCAACTCCATTACCGCCAGCGGCCACAATTACTGCATTATAATTTTGATGTGCGACATCGATTGCAGTCTGTCCTGAAGTTGAAAATTGTGTACTTCCCCAACTACAATTGATGATTGAACCTCCTTCTGAATAAAATCCTGCTTTTGCTGCATAAAGTATTCCATCGTATCCATCTGTGATTAATACATCAGGATTATTATCTTCTTCAGATGCTTTAACTGATATAATTTTGCAATTAAATCCAACAGAAGAAATCCCTGTAGAGTTGTCCGTAGATGCATTTAATAATCCTGCTACATGAGTTCCATGTGCCCACGTACCTCCACTTGAAACTCCAGCTGGCGGATTGGGGTTATTATCAGGTAAACCAGATACACCAGAAACATCCCAGCCTATAAAATCATCAATAAATCCATTATTATCATCATCTATACCATTTTGATCCCCAGGATCAAATATCCACGAATTACCTTGCTGAATAACTGTTTGACCATTTCCATTAATATCTTCTCCTAAATTATTCCAGAGATTATTTCTTAAATCAGGATGATCCCAATCAACCCCTGTATCAACTGATGCTAGCAAAACTGATTGATCACCTGGATAAATTCCAAATTGTGGTAACCATAAATCCCATGCTTCATTAGCTCTTACTTGAGGTAAAAACCATTGCTGACTATATTGAGGATCATTGGGTGTATAAAAAGATTTATTTATGGGCTCAAATTCTACAAAAATTACATCAGATCGCTCACTCAAAGTTTCTACTATATCATTAGCAGGACTTTTATAAGATTTAATTCTGAAAATTTTATTTAGACATATTTCATTAGAACAGTCATATTGATTTGCTGAGATTAACCAATGTTCTACAGTTTCAATTGAATATTCTTGAAAGATTTTTCTTAAATTCTCATCAACTATCTCAGTAAGTACGTGGTTTTGATTAAAAATAAATCCCGAAAAATTTTTATTAAAACCAACTAGAATATTTTGATTGGCAAATATAAGATTAGAAGATAATAATATAATTATTTTGATAAAATATAATTTCATATAATAAATTACGATTTAGTATTAAAAATCTTTAGCTAAAATTTGTAATTTTTTGAAAAAACCTAGTCTACATAATCGTTTTTATTTTTTATCATAAAATCATATGCTGCTTTATATGTGTTTTCAATTTGTCCATCTAATATTGCTTCTTCAATAGCATTTTTTATTTGACCAACCATTCGTCCTTCATTTAAATTAAAAATCTTCATAATTTCATTTCCTCTCACTGGTGATTGGAAAGATTTCATCTCATCTCTTGTTTTAATATCCTTCATAAGTTTGTCTACACGTTCAAAATTAGCTTTATACTTTTCAACTTTCTTAGGATTTTTCGAGGTAATATCTGCCCTACATAGAGTCATTAAGTCGTCTACTGAATCACCAGCTTCAAACATTACTCTGCGAACAGCAGAATCTGTTATATTTCGTTTTGCTAGAGCAATTGGCCTCAAATGAAGTTTAGTCATTATCATTAAGTAATCTCTTAAATCATTTGAAAGCTTCATTCTTTTTGCAACTTTTTTCAACATTCTTCTTCCAATTTCTTCATGCCCATGAAATGTCCAACCCTTGTCTGGATAAAATCGTTTAGTATTTGGTTTTGCGATATCATGAACCAACGCTGCAAAACGTATTTTTGTTTTTTTTGTTAATTTAGCTGCATTATCGACTACTTGAAGAGTATGTATAAAAACATCCTTATGCCCTTTACCATTTATAACTTCTACTCCTGGCATGACATCTATTTCAGGAAAAACATATTCTAGTAAACCAACCTCTTTTAATAGATAAAAGCCAATACTTGGTTTATCTGTTTTTAAAATTTTTATGATTTCTTCTGTAATTCTCTCTTTGGAAACTATGTGTATTCGGCTTGATTGTTTTTTTATACTCTCTAAAATTTTATGGTCAATTTTAAAATTTAATTGAGCTGCGAATCTACAAGCACGCATCATTCTTAATGGATCGTCACTAAATGTTTTATCGGGTTCTAAAGGCGTAATTAGTTTTTTTTCTAAAAGATCTTTTCGACCATTATAAGGATCAAATAATTTTCCAAAGTTTGTTTTTAATAATGATAATGCCATCGCATTGATGGTAAAATCTCTTCTAGACATATCTTCTTTAACAGTAGCATAACGTATCTTTGGCTTCCGGGAATTTGAATTATACTCTTCTTTTCGAGATCCCGCTATTTCAATATTAACTTCTCCATGTGGAATTAATGCCGTATTAAATTGTCCATATTCTATTACTTTTCCAATTCCCAATACTCTTGATAATTTTTTCGCGTAAAGTATTGCATTACCTTCTACCATTATATCAATGTCAGTATTTAATGATTTACCAATTAATAAATCACGAACAAATCCACCTACTAAATAAGTTGGAATATTTTCTTTCGAACCCAGTTCACTCGCCAAATACAATAAATTTAGTATATTTTTATTTATTTTTGATAAATTGATGATGTTTTTCATTTATTTAAATTCGTGAATGTTTTAGTTATATATATATACAAATATAAGAATATTAATTATTCTCATTTCATTTGTTGTTCACCTAGTGCAATTAAGTTTAATATTACTATAAGATTTACGTAACAATTTTAATTTAAAACCTATATTCATACTATAATTAATTAAATTATTGCGTATTGAATAATCATAATTTAGAAAATAAAACTAAGGAGAATACTTCTAAATGTTAGTAACGAAAAAAGCACCAGATTTTGCAACTCAGGCAGTTATGCCAGATAATTCAATCCAAGAAGTAAAATTATCAGATTATAAAGGAAAGAAAGTTGTTTTATTCTTTTACCCGTTAGATTTTACATTTGTTTGTCCAACGGAATTATTAGCTTTTGATAAAAGATTAAGTGAATTTGAATCAAGGGGAGTTCAAGTTTTAGGTTGTTCAGTGGATTCAAGATGGAGTCATTTAGCATGGAAGAACACTGATGTAAACAACGGCGGTATCGGAAATGTCCAATATCCACTTTTACAGGATTTAGACAAATCGATCGCTAGAAATTATGATGTTCTAGTCGGTGCAACTGAAGCATACGTAGAAACAGAAGATGATGCAGAAAATACAACAGTAGGTGGTGGTGTTGCATTGAGAGGTTCATTTCTTATTGATGAAGAAGGAACAGTGAGACATGCTGTTCTTAATGACTTACCATTAGGACGAAATATAGATGAAATGTTAAGAATGGTTGATGCTTTAAGTTATCATCAAAAGCATGGTGAAGTTTGTCCTGCTGGTTGGAAAGATGGTGATACAGCAATGAAAGAATCTCCTGAAGGAGTTGCTGATTATCTCTCTTCAAATTCAGATAATTTATAGTAAATTAAATATATTAAATTATTATCTGGTTATCGAAGATTTTTCTAATGATAACCAGATAATTTATACCCAAAAAAAAGGAAATTTATAATGGAAGATTATATACATCCCATATTTAGATGGTTACATATCTTTGCTGGAGTAATGTGGATTGGACTTCTGTACTTTTTTAATTTTGTCAATGCTCCTTTCGCTGGTACAATGGATGGAGATACTAAAAAGAAGGTTGTTCCAGAACTGATGCCAAGAGCTCTTTATTGGTTCAGAATGGGAGCTGCGTGGACATGGTTTACAGGTCTAATTCTTTTATATCTTGTTTTTTGGTCAGGAAGCTTAGCAATGGGTTCAGGTGATAATATGATGTCAGATGGTGTAGTAAATGTATGGACTCATGTGATGATAACATTTACTTTTCTTGCTGTATTTGTTTATGATTTTTTATATAAAAGTCCATTAGCGAAAAATGTTAGATTAGTAACTGTTGTTGCATTTTTATTGATAGTATTAATGGAATTTTTAATGATTAAATTTGGTCAATTTAGTTATCGTGCATTTAACATACACATAGGTTCTATGTTTGGTACTATTATGGCATTTAATGTGTGGTTTCGAATATGGCCAGCTCAAAAGCGAATTATTACAGCAATCAAAGATGGTAGTGGCCCAGATGGAAATGACGTTGCATTAGCAGGCCTAAGATCAAAACATAATACATATATGTCAGTTCCACTTTTTTGGACTATGATGAACCAACATACAGTACTTTTCAATAGCGTAATTGCTGGTGTGAAAGGTCTAGTTTTATTAGTAGTAATTATTTTGGGATGGCATATTGTGTTTCAATTTTATAAGAAATCAGCCAAAATTAAAGGTTTTTAAAAATTCTGTTATAATGAGTTTTTATCTCTAAAATCATAAATCTCTGCAAATAATATTAGTTAGCAGATTAAAAATTAATTTTGTTGGAGGGGTGGACAATGGCTGTCAAGCGGTCTTGAAAACCGTCGCCCTTTACGGGGTTGCAGGTTCGAATCCTGTCCCCTCCGCATATGGAGAGTTGGCAGAGTGGTAATGCAGCGGATTGCTAATCCGTCACCGGAAATTTCGGTGCACAGGTTCAAATCCTGTACTCTCCGCTCAAAAGCCCTTTTTTAAGGGCTTTTTTATTATATTCTACAAAAAATATTTATAAATGTTTTTAATTATTATGTGATCATTTCTATCACAATTTTGACACAAATATGTTTTACCTATCCAGTGTAAAATTAATGAAAAATAAAGAAAAACCGATAGTGAAAACTATTTAAACCGGCGGTGGTACATTATATTTATGTGAGTATTGTTCTGTCAGGTATTTGACGGGCATATATCCCCTACATTCCCAATTACTTAACCAGCATCAATTTCTGTGTCTGTGTGAACTTACCAGCATCAACCTTCACAAAGTAAACTTCACTTGGATAACATTCTGCATTCAATTTAATTTGAAGATATCCAAAATTCATAGATTCATTTAATTATGTTTAAATCAGATTCCCTTTAATGTCAGAAACTTTAATTGAAATCTGTGATTGTTTATGAATTGAGAATGATATAGATATTTTTGGGTTAAATGGATTTGGGTATGGGTATTCTAATGAATATTTGATAGGTAATATTTCAACAGGTTTATCAATTGATAAATGATTATATTCATATGCTCCCATATCAGGTGCTGAACCTATGTATTCTGATTCATCAAGGTCTACTATAACTTATCCATCTAATTCTAGATATTTTGTGCCTGCATTTATACAAAGAGAGTTTGGATGCAGTGTATAATAACCATTTTCAAGGTCTGTAAATAATGGATCAATATCTAAGATAAAAACATTAATATTCCGAGCAGTTTCATAGTATTAGTAGAATGACGATTTGACGAAAAAAATGAGGTAGGTTGGATTTATCTAATTTTGATTTGGGTTTAAAACGAGATATATACTTTATAATTCGTTTGGTGGAGATTAATACATAACTTAAAAATATTATATCAGTTTATGGTGAAAATATGTAGCAAGCCTTAGAGCCACTCTTCATATTT
>MDTA01140534.1_pt1 | contig 10743 bp, 3 predicted proteins | sample 811151 | NCBI WGS metagenome assembly MDTA01 (sample SAMN05326648, study PRJNA326480) | marine metagenome | isolation source: seawater | place: Indian Ocean: South | collected 2010 | reverse complement strand
GGAGATCCTACTTCAATCAGTGTAGTACCAAAAGTGACTTCTGTGTCAGTAATTAACTGTTCGTTATTGATGAACGTTTGAGTCTCAGCATTCTCTCCACCAGATTCGATATATTTAACGTAGAGTGTGATATATCCTTTATCTGAGTTTGTATCTGAAATGGAGAATAAAACTTTTGCCTTAACGCCTGTAGAAAGACCTTCAATAATCTTACCTTCTAATTGAGTTCTATAGAGTTCAACATCTGCACCAAGGAAGGACTCTTGAAGCATGATAGCATCAACATTCAGGTCATAACCAACTTGACCTGGGATGACCATCGCGCCATCTTTGAAAAGGTGCGAACCTACATTTTCTACCTGATTCTGCAGAATGCTCTGCATCGTAGTAAGTTCCCTCGCCTGAATAGGGAAACCAGGACGAAACAGCACTCGATAAAAATTCTTATCCTTATCGAAGTCGTCGTAATAAGGTGTGACGTTAAGGTTGGTATTTTGTGCCATTAGAACTCGATTACGATTTTGATGTCTTCTACTTGGTCGTTTGCACGACTAATTGCTCTTCTATTATCTATGTAAACAACCTGACCGCTGTTTGACCTAATCTCGGGTTTTGCATACCCATTGTTAAACTTCATGCCCAGATCATACTCTGTATTATTAATTGTTCTGGAAGAAGCGTTAGGAACGGTAGGGAAGTTAATATCAGGTTGTCCAGCAGCACCAGAAGTAGCACCGCTAACGACGTTGGAACCATCAAACTCATTCTGTGTACCTGTAATTTCAGGGAAAATACCATCTACAGAGTTCTGATAATACTTCAGGACTTTAGTAGTAGGATTCCAGGAAACAACACGAGCACGAGCAGTGATGTTTTGACCACCAACTGTTCTTGTCTGAGTAATGATTTCATCAGGCACATAATTGCCTTGGAATGTAGGAGAGAAAATAACTGCTTTAGCAGCAGAGACGGTTAAGTCTGAAATGAGTTCTTCCGTACCAAATTTCAATGGATTTGTAACCAGACCGATACGACGATAGTCGTTATCAATCGGGAAATCTCCAGCACCTTCATCGTATGAAAGTTTGGAGTTGATCATTACACGGAAAGCACCCAATTCAACAATAGAATCATTACCATGACCACCTGGGGGTGGGATGATAACGTCTACTTCACCACCAGTACCCGTTCCGATACCAGTAATATCACCAACACTGATTTTACCGTAGGTATAACCAGTACCACCAGAAGTAACGATAGCAGAAATAATCTTACCACCATCAATAACGATAGAAACACGACCACCAGTTCCATCGCCATTGATAGAAATGTTGTCGTAAGAACCATTATTGTAACCAGACCCAGCAGCATTGATAACAACTGTATCAATTTCACCACCAACAGCGTTTGTTTTTACAGCATCATTTGTAAACACTGGCATGAAGTCATTAGAGAAGAACTTCAGAACCGATGCAACAGGAATGGTGTACATGTATTTCCAACGATAACTATCACCAGTTGTAATGATAGAAGTTGAAGTACCTGTAGGTTCTACTGTAGAGGGTTTGCCGTTAGGGTCAGAGGGAGAAGTACCATTATAAATGCATTTGTATACCTGATACTGAGAGTTTACGACATAGAAGTCGGAATCATACAGTTTGGTAGCGCCTGAGGAAGCAGTCTTACTGGGAGAATAGTCATGACGATACATGTCATAGGTAAAACCCAAACCACCAGTGGTTTGTTCGGGAGAAACCCAGTCAATACGACGGACAACCTGAACGGTATCCGAAGCAAGAACTCTCTTCAGAGAGATCATGTCATCATAAGAATCCGAAAACTCGGAGAATGAATCGACCGCCTGTGGAGGCGAGTTTTCATTATCCCAAGTTTGTGGGCGACCAATAAACAGATATAAACGATCTCTCGTTGAACCTGCCTGGTCATCACTTTGAGTGGGAACTGGACCCTCCAATGCCCTGATGAATTTTTTCGCAGAAAAAATCCTAAATTGATCAGTAAGTAACGCTGCCATTTGCTAGGTACTATTGTCCTCTTGTTTATTTATGAGGGTTACGAACGAATGATTGAATTATAGTCGATGCTCTTAATTCTATAAGACGCACCCGCTTGTCCATTTAGTTTTTCACCACCAAGAATTGCGTATGCAACTACACCAGATCCTGTTGTATCTGATACATCATTTGTAAATGTGACAGTTGGGTGTAAAGCGTAGGTTCCATCTACAGTCTGTTCGTAACCATATCCACCATTTGTGATGGTAATTGAATCAACTTGGTCACCAGCAGCGGTTAAATTAACCGTGCCTGTACAACGAATGTCGCCAATATCTTCAATAGCGACTGTAGGTGCTGCAGAGTAGTTAGTACCTCTCTGCTGAATATAAAAGTCTACAATTGTTCCCTTTTCAGAGAATTCATAAAGGAAACCATTGACTCCAAGATTGACATCGCCAGTATTATAAGGTTGTACATTATTAAGATTCAAGATCCCTGTTGCAGGAGACCAAGAAACAACAGTTGCCTGAATACCAGATACACTTCCAGTAACAGTTTCACCAATTACAAAGTTAGTGCCGTTTCCAGTGACTAAATCAACCTTGATTGACATAGCACCTGAATGAGGAACTCCACTATCCAAACCACCTGCAGTAGTTACAGTTGCGAACTGGAATGGAATATTACCATCCTTAACATTATCACCAACTTGGAATAATGTTGTGTTTTGTCCACCAACAGTTTCTTCAATACCATATTTAGAATCTCTTCCTGTCTCTCCAGGTTCACCTAAGATAATACCACCATCTAAATTGATTTGGTTTTCATAATCAGTACCAGTATTTACCAAGTCAGGAATACCGTCCCCTACACCGTCAAGTTCATCGTCATCCTCAAACACTTTACCAGCAAATACTGACACAGGTTCAGTTAGTAATCTAATAAACAGATTTGAATTGGTGCCTGCCTCTGCATCAAGTACAGTATGAGGAAGATATTGATTGTTTGCGGAATCTGGTGCCCCAGCATCAAACTGAACGATGTTATCTTCGGTTGAAGGTAATCCTGCATCAATAAATGCCAATTCATCAACTTCAAAAGTAACTAATAGTTCTCTTGTGTTTGGATTCCAATCATATACTTTTGCAACTTTACTAGAAGCACTTTCAACTCTTCTAATTACTCTATCACCAACTTCAAACTTATATTGGGATATTCCCTCAGCATTATCTGCACCATCATCAAGAACAATACGCTGATCATAATTAAAGTTGACACCTCTTGTAAGACCAGAGAATTTATTTGCAGACTTGGAAGTATATGAAATTGTTTCTGTATTCAAAACAAAAGAACCAGAACCAGGGAATGCATCTGTAGATTTAACAAATACTTCCGTTGCATCTGCAGTAATATCGGTCAAAAGACCTGTCAAATATTGTTCAGCAGAGTTGAACGCCTGACGTGCTCTAGTTTTTCTTCTTAAGGTTACTAATTTATTAAAGATAATATTAGGCAATCTACCTGGTTCTGGATTGTTATTATCTACAGGATAATAACCACTACCAGGATCCGTAACACGAATCTCACTAACTTGACCCTGATTGATTACTGCTTCTGCTTTTGCACCAATACCACTACCACCAGTAATCAATATGTAAGGTGCTGATTGATAGAATTCACCGCCATCATCAACTCGGATACTTTCAATTTTACCAGATGGTTGTGCTTTTGCACTACCTGCTGCATCTGCACCGCCGCCACCAATAAAACTGAGAATAGGGTTACCAGAGACATAACCACTTCCTTCATTTAATAATGTAAGACCAGTAACACTTTGAACTGTTGGAACAACATCTGCTCCCGTTCCTTGCCCGCCTAAGATTTTTGCTTTTGCTGGACCGAAATAATTATCACCCTTTTTGGTCATTCTAATATAACCAACTTGTCCTGTTTCTGTCAGAACAACATCACCTGTTGCTTCTGTTGGGAAAGTATCAGCAAGTGCAGGTACAGTATCGCCTTCAAACAATGGTGTTGAATAATATCTTTGTCCTACAGCATAAGGATATTGAGGTTGCCCACTAGAATTTTCACAGAGAAAATATGCATAAGTTCCATTAGGATACTCAGGTGTACTGGCAAATTTACCATTATACGCATCTAGAGTTGCTCCAGAAACAGTAGAGTCGTAAATATAATCCTCTGTAAAATCACCAAGAACATATCCATCAATAGACAACGGAACACCAACATCAGCATCTCTATATGCAAATGAATGTAATAATGTCGGAGCATTTACAGGAACTGTAAATCTCATTTCTCTAGTTGTTGAACTATTGAAAAGACCAATGTAATTTGAATATGTGGTAGAAGAACCATCCAAATAATACTCAAATCCCTCTCCATCATACAAGTAAGAAGTATCACCAATGATTACAGGACTGCCCTGATGCCAACCATCAATTGTGGATGATACTAAGAAATATAAGTCATTATTGCTTGCATCATCTTGATTGAAGACATAAGTTTTTCCCCTCTCTAACAGAAGGAATGGACTTTCAGATCCATTGAATAAAAACTTACCATTAGAAACTGTGACTGTATAAGTTACAGTTCCTGGTGTAACAACAGTTGGTCTCTGACCATCTAATTCTGCTGTGGTCTTCAGTCTGTAACCAGATACTTCTCTAGCAACAGTTCCTGAAGATGTATATCCCCAAGGACCGTAAATTGGATATCCATCAAAGGACATACCCATAATTTTAGAGTGTCCATCAGGATGCCTAGATCTATCAATAGTTGCAGGATCATTTGCATCACTTTGATAATAATTCTCTAAGTAATAATTATTGGGATGCGGTTCATCTTCAATCTCATCACTAAGAACCATATAACCTTCATCACCACTATAACCAGACATATAGCGGTGAACTTTACAGAAATAATAAATGCGATTGTTCTCATCTTCATTCATAATGAAGATCGGTTTGAACTCGTTCTCGTAATCAGTAGAAGGCGCAGCAGATGCTCCAGTGCTGTTATAGTATAAAGAACCACCATTCAGTGTACCATCTCTGGTTGTACTGAATTGCATTGGATGACCTAGAGTATGCAGAGCACTAGGTTGATTGGAAATATGTTCTTGATTCCAAACAATTACATAATTTCTCTGTACTTTAATATTTTCGGGGGCAAAGTAATATTGACCAGGAGCAAATGGTCCAAACTCTGCTGCATCAGGACCAAAATCAATGTAGAAGATTCCACTTGGGAATGTAATAGGATTACCGTTTACTCTAAATTGAAATCCATTTGATCCAAGAATTAAATCATTTGCTTGTAAAGGATCTCCTGTACATTGACGGAGATATACCTTGGTTACATTATTTTGAGAATCCCTAACAATTTTTGCAACTTCACCTCTAAAAGTTCCACCAACTTCATCTACAACTCTACCAACTTCAATATTACCAAGAGTTTCATCAACACCTTGAATAGAAATTAGAATATTATCATATTCTACTATAATATTCCATGTGAATACCTCAAACTTTCCCCACTCAAAAACACTATTAGATCTAGCAAACTCATTAATTAGTTTACTGGATTGGTGATAATATACACTGTTATCAATAACAGCATCATATTCGTTATTGTTTTTGAGATAAGAATATTTTACGCTATCAATACTAAAGTTTGTAGGAGATCCACCTGTGGTTCCCCATTCAGGTGTATGTAATAAACTGCCATTTGCAAGAATACCTAAAGACTTATTCTTTTGAAATGGTCTTGGGCTAATTGGACTGGGAACATCTTTACCACCACGATAGATGAACACTTGATCAAACGACCTATCTAAGATCGTTGTAGATCCTCCTGGTTCTCTTTCTGCTTGAATATATTGAGATGGTTTAGGATGATTATCCGACTCAATACGAAGTCTATCCGTTATACCCTGAAACGTACCTCTAGTAAGTGAATTAGGATGTCTCTGCCAAATTCTATTAACATTAAATGAAGTAACAACGTTGGGTGTTTCCTGTTCTGGAATAATTTGTAGACGCAAAGGATCATATCCTCTACCTCTTGTCAATACTCTTACATGAGTAATCTTTCCAATACCCGATTCAATAATAGGATACAACAACGCCTCTTCATCTGGCGTTCCACATCCAGTTATTGTTAGTCTTGGTGGATTTGATTGATCATAACCAGATCCACCGTCTATTACTTTTACTGCGCGAACACCAAATATTTCGTCAAAAATAGGTTCAATTTGTGCGCCAGATCCAGGTACTGTTCTTGCCATTTATCAACTTACAACGGTGATTGTTCCTTGCATTGCTGCGTGAAGCGTACACTGATAATACAGTGTGTTGGGAGCGTCTAGAGGGACCGTCCAATAGAGGATATTAGATCCACTACCAGTCTGTCCTGTTGTATACGGTGTTCCTGATAAACCCTGAGTTGTCTGAATTCTAAAGGGGTGACCGCCACCTTGAACACTGTTATCAAATGCGTAAGTAAATCCTCTATACACATATAATGTAGGATCCGCAACAGTACCAGTGAATCCAGGTCCAGCAAATGTGTAATCTGCATTACCGTTTGCATTAACTTCCCACCAAATCATAGGACTTGCAGAGGGAACCATTGCAGATCCGTTCCAATAGAACGAATTACCCTGTGCAATACCAGTAAAATTAGTATCTGTTAATCCATTTACCGTAGTAGGAATAGTACCACTGAAATTAACAGTTAAAACGTCACCAACGATTGATGTTGTGATGTCTGTGCCGCCAGTAACAGTTAAAGAATCTGTCAGACTATTTGCTGTTGTAGATCCTGTATCTGCAGTAAATGTGGCATACAAGTTTTGACTTGCACCGCCGCCACCACCAGTTTGATCAGCAGGAACCCAAGCAGTTCCATTCCAAGCAAGAACTTGATCTGTAGTAGGTGCATTACTAGTAGTATCAACGTCACCAAGTAAGTCAATACTAGAATACTCTGTAATGAGTTTTGCTCTAGTATTTCCTACGCCACCAGCAGTGATATTAATGTTAACATATGGATTATCATCGCCATTCACAGAGAAGAAATAACCTCTGTCACCACTAGCAGCAGGAGCATTTGACAGCGATGTATATTCATTATTGTAATGAATAGAACCACTAAAATCTACAATATTTGCAGAAGAGTCAAACGTTGCTGTTGACGTTCCAAAGTTGATAATTGCATCACCCGTTCCGTCAGGAGAGATCGCAATATTGCCATTGTTTTGACTGACAATTGCATTGCCGTTAACGTTCAAACTTGACGTTAACTTATTGTAATCGGATGCGACAAATTTACCAATACCACCAGCGGTAGGATCAAATCTCAACACCTGTCCATCGACAGCAGAAGAGACATTAATCAGTAACTCACTGTTGTTACCCAGGGCAGAGGTGCCATAGAGTTCATTGAAGTTATTGTTGACAATGATAGCTCCATCACGAAGAGTGGAGCCTGAATTATCATTTGCCGACGCACCAATATCGATAGTTTGCTTGGACATTACTTCAATACTTTTTAGTTATTTATAGGATCTCTGGATCAACCAGTTCTTCACCGTACAATGATAAATCAGGTGCCGTCCAATCGTCGTGGACTGTAGTCTCTGCCTCAACTGCTGGATTTTGATATCCAGAACCTTGATTGAGAACTTCAACACCAGCGACACCGACAAGAGCACGAACCTGTCCACCACTACCATTACCGTTGATAGGTGTGAGTGTGATTGCAGGTCTAGAGGTGTAACCAGATCCGCCTGCTGTAACAGAAACTGTTTCGATGTAACCACTCTTGATAGTGGCAGTTGCTCTAGCATTCTGACCAAAGACAGATCCGAGATAATCAAACGTGATAAGTGAATTGGAAGATTCAATAACAGCAACTTCACGATCTTCTGTTTCACCCTGTACGCTCAGGAGGTCACCAGGTTCGATTGGAGGAACAACTTCAGCAGCATCAACGTCTGCCTCAGAACCAACATAAGCGAATGCAACAAACGTAGAACCTACGCGAGGAATTTCAGAGAAGTTAATTCTAGAACCAACAATCTCAAAACCAACTCCAGGTTCCTGGATAACACCATTGACCGAAACAATGATATTGTTTTCAGGTAGGATTGTGCTTGACTGAACACCATCTGTAACAGTCAAAGAGTAGAATGTTTCATTACGCTTAAGGTTGAAGGATTGACGTAAGGAGTCAAACTCGAAGGAGATATCATCCAATTGTCTCATCTTACCAAGATAGAATCCTGTGAATGTTGCACCTGTTTCGGGTGGTTCGTTGAATTCAATCTTGTTAGAGTATGCTGTATATGCCTTATCAGATCCAGGAGGTTGCAGAATACCATTGATGAAGATCATCATATGTCCTGCAGAATCAGGGAAGTAATCTGTACCATTAGTAATGGTAAGATCAAAGATATTAGTTGTTCCATCAAATCCCTTGGAAGCACGCTTAACACGCGCTCTAAGTACCTTCCTGGCGACAATTGCTGCCTTATAATCATCAGGTCCGATGATACCGCTATTTTGATCGAATGTTCCAATGATGTCACTCAGATAAAGTCTCAGATTAAGACCATCATTACGAATATCTTGAACCAAACCTGCTGCAGCACCTGCAGTAGTAGTTGTAGCAACGACAGATGCATAACCAACTGGGAACGCGCCCGCGAGACCATAATCACCAACTGCTTCACCTGCAGTGAATTCTCCACCAACAAACGGTCTGTAGTAAATGAAGTTGTTATCAATATCAACACCAGTGATGATGCCGTACTTGGTGCTATCCTGGTTGGAAGAAGAATCGAGTCTATACAATCTATTACCGACTGTAAAATTATCCAAATCTTGCAGAACGCTCAGTTGCAGTCTGATATGTCCAGCAGATGCAATTCTGTCACCAACTGCGATATCAAATCCATCATATTTTTTGACAGTTAAGTATTCTCTGGAATTTGCAGGATAAACAACTGCCGTCTTATCGAAAGTTCCAACGAGACTATCAGTATCAACAACCAATGTTCCTGTGTTATTTGTAATAACAGCAGCACTGTTGTCAATGAATGATGTAGGTGTTGCGGTTGCTGCACTTGTATATCCTTTGAACGGAACCGAAGCAATAAATTCACCCGAAAGATCAATGATATGAAGTCTATCTTCAATTACGTTTATAGTTGCTGTAGTGCTGTTTTCGGCACCAACTACCTGATCCAATGCTGCCCATGTGCCAGCGGTCACTCTTACATCAAGATATTTGTAGTTTTCATCTTCTGTGAATGAATAAACAACACCCGTTGTAGTAGCATCACCAACTTTACTGACACTTTCACCCATTGTGAAAGGACCATCAGTGATGTCTCCATCAATACGGAATCTCTTATAAACTTGTACAACCTTACCAGTGGTTTCTACCTTAGATTCGATTGTTCCATAGTTGTTACTGAGTTCTGCATAGAAAGATTCACCGTCAACAACACCACCTCTCATGCCCGCAGGAATATCTCTTACGCCGTAATCTTTTGTTGGTGTAACAATACCATTAATCTGAGCAACAGAGAGATAGTAATTATTATTAAGCAGTTGTGCCTTATAAAGATCAATGATGTTATCACCAAATCTTCTGATACTAAACTCAGAAACACTAACTGTAGGAGTGAAATAGATCTTTTGCAGACCACTAGTAGCACCAGGATCGGTAAGACCATCAACAATTGCTTGTCTATAGTATACACGAAGCAGATCTAATGTATAATTTCTAATATTGAAATCAATATCAGAGTAGAATACTTCACCACTTTGTGCTTGATAAGGATCAAGAGCACTCTTGGTTAATTTAGCACCCCAAACGTAAATACCATTGGAGTTTGCAGCACTCGCGTCATAGTTTTGAGCGCCGCTGCTAGATTTGACAATAATCTCAGCATCAATAGATGGGAAACCATAACCAAACGCGGTATCGATATAAACTCTAAACCAACCATCACCATAAGGAGTTACACCAAAATCACCTCTTGTGGTATCAACCGTGATAACAATATCATCAACCTGACCGTTGCCATTTTCAGGACCAACTGTCAATCTAATTGTATCTCCAGAAGTAAATCCCGTACCACCACTGATCATTCTAACAGAAGTGTTATATGCTTGGTCAACAATAACTTCCCACTGAGAAAGTGTTCCAGTAGAACCAGAGTTTTGTGATGTTACCGAGGTGAACGTATAAGTACCTGGTTCTCTATTTGCTGTGGAAGTCTGAGAATCATTACTAACATCTGCAGTAAACAGAATAATTTCACCATTGCTCATCTCTAGTGAACCACTGGGACTTCTAAAGATACTTGTGCTGGTTTGACCATTAGAGAAGTCAAGATCAAAGAACAGAGATTGTTCAGCAGAAGTTCCACGTCCAATGATTGCCTTATAACGAATGCTTGCAGAATTTTCTGCTTTCACGAAAGAAGAAACAGTATATCTCTGCTTATCCTCTGCGTTAGAAGGAGAACCTGTGTCAAATGTTTCGTTAGTGGTATCAAATTTCAGATTCGTAGTATCGAAAGTTGCAAACGAAGTCAGATTATAAGATCTAAAGATTGACCTTGTTCCTGTAGCAGAATCGCTGAAGGAAATCTTATCTGCAGTTTGAGTATCATCAGGAGCAGCAACAG
>MDTA01209095.1_pt1 | contig 10744 bp, 7 predicted proteins | sample 811151 | NCBI WGS metagenome assembly MDTA01 (sample SAMN05326648, study PRJNA326480) | marine metagenome | isolation source: seawater | place: Indian Ocean: South | collected 2010 | reverse complement strand
CATGGAGATCAAGGGAGAGAGCGCATACGGATACCTTAAGGCCGAAGGCGGGGTGCACAGGCTTGTGCGCATCTCTCCTTTCGATGCGCAGAAGCGGAGGCATACGTCATTTGCTAGTGTGTTTGTGTATCCACTTGTTGATGACAATATCGAAATCGATATCGATGATTCCGACCTTCGCGTGGACACCTACCGTGCTTCTGGGGCAGGAGGGCAGCACGTGAACAAAACTGACTCGGCAGTGCGGATCACTCACGAACCGACTGGAATCGTGGTGGCCTGTCAGCAGGAGAGGTCACAACACAAAAACCGGAGCACGGCGATGAAAATGCTTCGAGCTGCTCTGTATCAGAGGGAGGTCGAAGAGAGGGATAGGGCGAAGGAAGAGGTGCAGAAAGGGATGAGTGAAATCGCCTTCGGGAGCCAAATCCGATCGTATGTGTTTCAACCGTACACAATGGTTAATGACCACAGAACTGAGACGAAAATAACTGACGTCCACGGTGTTATGGACGGTGACCTCGATCCTCTGATTGAGGCATATTTAAAGAAGCTTGGAGCCTCGACGGAGTAGGGGATGTCAGATATGGAGCCGAAGGAAGACCTCAGCCAGATCTTGCGCCACCGACGTGAGAAGCTTGAACAGGTAGTGAAGCGCGGTATGCAGCCATTCGCATACAACTATTCAGCGACATCAAGTACGGTAGCAGCGGTCGAAGGATTTGAAGCTGCCGAAACTGCTGGGACACTCGACGAAGAAGGCCACAGCGAACCACTGAAGATTGGTGGTCGTTTGGTGGGATGGCGGGATATGGGACGAAGCGTGTTCGCTCATCTTGAAGACGGGCAAGGCAGTATTCAGCTTTATTTCCGGAATAGCGTAGTCGGTGAATCGTCGTTTGAAGCGCTCGCGGTCCTCGATGTAAGTGACTGGATCGGTGTAGAGGGCAGGATGTTTCGCACACGCACGGGTGAAGTCACCATCCAGGTTGAAGGGTGGACGCTGCTCACAAAATCGCTACGTCCTCTGCCGTTTGGGAAGGTGGAAACCGATGCCCAGACAGGAGAACGGAGGGTTTACGGAGGGCTTCAGGATCAAGAGGGTCGGTATAGACAGCGTTATGCAGACCTAGCAGTGCATCCTGAAGTGCGCGAGGTGTTTAGAACGAGGGCGAAAGTGATCACTGAGCTTCGCCGTTTTCTGGATGCAGAAGGCTTTCTTGAAGTGGAGACTCCGGTCCTCCAGCCTCTATATGGAGGGGCTTCGGCAAGACCCTTTGTGACACACCATCACTCTTTGGATCAGAGGATGTACCTGCGTATAGCAGATGAGCTATACCTAAAGCGACTCGTTGTCGGTGGATTTGAACGTGTCTATGAGATCGCGAAGGATTTCCGGAATGAGGGTCTGTCCCGTGTGCACAATCCGGAATTTACGATGCTCGAATGGTATCAAGCATTCTCTGATTACGAGGACCAGATGGGCTTGGTAGAGAGGATGCTCGTTCACGTCTTAGACTCGGTCGTTGGTGAGAGAGTAATTCGACACGGTGATGATGAGATCCCTGTGACTGTGCCTTTCCGACGGCTAGGTCTGGTTTCGGCTTTGTCAGAGGCTATAGGAGAGGACGTTCACGAGATGTCACTCGAAGACCTGATGGGGAAAGCACAGGAACTCGGGATCAGTGACCTAGAAGGGTCGGGGAGAGGTAAGCTCATCGACAAGCTGTTCGGTGAGTTGGTCGAGCCAAAGTTGATAGAGCCCACCTTTGTTATTGATCACCCCAAAGAACTCAGCCCACTAGCAAAGGTGCACCGGGGTGACGATCGCCTTACGGAGCGATTTGAGATGTACATCGGCGGAGCTGAGATCTTCAACGGGTTTTCAGAACTAAATGATCCCATTGATCAGCGAGATCGCTTTGAAGCACAGGCCGCTCTTCGTGATGGAGGAGATGAAGAAGCCCAGCAGATATACGACGACTACATCCGCGCGCTGGAATACGGGATGCCGCCGACGGGCGGCGTGGGTATGGGAGTTGATCGATTGGTGATGATGCTTACAGGGCAATCATCAATAAGAGACGTGATCCTCTTTCCGATTTTAAGGGTTGAAGAATAGTTAGGTGAATAGCCTGAACTGGTTTATAGCGCGGCACTACCTACGGGCTGGTCGAGGAAGGGGCTTACTGTCTCTTATCACTTGGATCGCACTAGGAGGTGTCACACTAGGCGTGGCAGCGCTCATCACTGTGATTTCAGTCATGAGTGGCATGCAGGAGGAGTTACGGTCAAAGATCTTGGACTCTACGCCGCATCTGTATGTGTTGGAGTACAACACAAGTCTCCAGATGAAAGACTACGAAAGCGTGGTCGACACGATCTTGTCGATGGATGGAGTTGAAGGGGCCGCACCGTTTGCGATGTCAAACGTTAGTCTAGTGCTTGGGAGTGGGGAGTATTCCCAGCCCGCCTACCTTTTCGGTGTCGATATCGATACGCTAGCAGTGCCTGCTACCGAGATGGAGCGGCAAATCGTCGAAGGAGGACTCGATCTCCGGCTTCCGGACTCTGGACTGCCTCCGCTTTTGATGGGTTCAGTGCTGGCTGATCGGATGGGGATTTATCCAGGCGACACAATGGTCGTGATGTCGATGGAGAATCTCAAACAAGATGTGTTTGGAGGCTTTCAGCCAACACTCCGACAATTCCAAGTAACGGGCACCTTCACAACCGGAATGTACGAATACGATCTCGCTAACATCTATACAACATTGCCCGACGCGCAGGATCTCCTTGGTCTGGCTGAATCTGATGCCAGCGGCATTGGCGTTCGTCTATCGGACGAGACTCGAGCGACGGAACTTGGAGCTCAGCTTGGGCAACGACTAGGTCACCCTTATTCGGTCCAGTCTTGGATTGAACGAAATCGAGCACTGTTTAGCGCTCTGCAACTAGAGAAGATCGCCTTGGGTGTGATTGTGTTTCTGATAGTATTGGTGGCGGCGTTCAATATCGTCAGCACACTGGTGATGGTGGTCTCCGACCGCACTAGGGAGATTGGTATTCTTAGGACGATGGGCATGACGGAGAAGGGGATTACCCGAGTCTTCATGATACAGGGAGTCTGGATCGGTGTGATTGGTACGGCGGCCGGCACAGCCATGGGTGTCACCATTTCGTGGGCCCTAGAGCGCTTCGAACTGATAAAAATACCCGGAGATGTCTACTTCGTAGATCACCTGCCTGCCGCGATGGACCCTGTGACTATCGCCTTGATAGTTGTTGCAAGCGTGCTCGTATCATTTGGCGCTACAGTGTATCCGGCTCGTCAGGCGTCACGCCTCCAACCGGTCGATGCGATAAGACATGGGTGAAAGCTCCATCATCACAGAGCCAGTAGGTTTGCCTCTCGAAGCTCGCCGCGTTCATAAGTCATTTAAGGGAGGGGATGGTAGTAAGCTCCAGGTGCTCACAGGTGTAGATCTTCGACTAGGGAGAAACGAGACTGTGGCTGTCATAGGCGCGAGTGGAGCCGGTAAATCTACCCTGCTGCATATCCTTGGAGGCCTAGACCGACCGACGGAAGGTGAAGTGTTAGTTGAGGGGGCATCCCTTACTGGGTTAGATGACGAAGCGCTCGCGGCAGTGCGGAATCGACGGATTGGCTTTGTGTTCCAATTCCATCACCTCCTCCGTGAGTTCACAGCTGTTGAGAATGTCATGATGCCAGCGCTCATCGCTGGATTGGAAGAGGGCGAGGCTCACACGAAGGCTGAGCGCATCTTGGAGGATGTCGGACTCTCTGAGAGACTGAGGCACAAACCCGGCGAACTCTCTGGAGGTGAGCAACAGCGTGTCGCTGTTGCCCGTTCGTTAGTCAATGATCCGGTAGTCTTGCTCGCGGACGAGCCGAGTGGAAATCTAGATGCGGCCACCAGCACTGCTTTGCATGACCTCTTATTTGACCTTCAAGAGAGGGCGAGCCTCTCCATTCTTGTGGTGACTCACAACATTGACCTAGCCAAGCGGGCCGATCGAGTACTTGTCATGGAAAAAGGGGGGCTCCAACTAGATGCTATTGGGTAAGCAACCCTGTCGGGATTCTCACCGAACGGCTCCGGAAGCGGGTGATTTCTGAGATGAAATGTGAACAGTGTGGATCATCAGATGCAGTCGTACACTTGACGCAGATAGTCAATAACGAGATGTCGACTCATCACCTCTGTCAAAAATGTGCGGCGGAGAAAGGCCTACAGGGCAGCGAAGGCCCATCGAGTGATCACTTGTTGGACCTGATAGATAAGATGTCGAGCGGTGTTCCTGACGCCTCCCACGTGGAGGCCATTCAATGTGGATTCTGCGATCTGACATTCGGAGAATTCCGGAAGACGACACGTTTGGGTTGCCCACAATGCTACGAAGCGTTCGGGGATCATCTTCCTCGGCTATTACGACGCATTCACGGAAGTGACAGGCATGCAGGTAAGATATACCTGCCCCCAGATCCATCAGCTTCTGAGATGGAGAGAAGGTTAGAGGGTTTGCGTCGGAAACTTGAGAGGGCGGTCCAGGTTGAAGACTTTGAGAGGGCTGCGGATCTTCGAGACGAGATAGGTTCCTTGGCTTTAGTCAAAGAGGCAACGTGACCCGATTTGGCCTCATCCCCGATCACGGACTCGACTGGCTAGACGCGAGCGGAGAACACTCTGACGTAGTTCTTTCCACCAGGGTTCGTATTGCTAGGAATGTTCAAGGGCATGCTTTCGGTTCTAGGGCGCGGATCAATGATCGTGAGGCAGTGCTCAGGTGCTTCCGGAAGAGCGCCGAGGGATCTCAGATGCTCAAGGGTGGAACCTTGTTGGTGATACCTGAGGTGCCCATTCGGACGCAGGAGATTCTCCACGAAAGAAGGCTCGTGACCCGTGATCTGCTTGGTCCAGAAGGCTCTGTCCCGGCAACAAGCGCCGCCATACACTTTTCGGCCAAAGATCCGGTGAGCGTCATGGTGAATGAAGAGGATCACTTTCGGATGCAAAGCCTGCTCTCTGGCCTGAGAATATCGGAGGCTTGGCAGATTGTTGATCAAGTGGACGAAGAACTTGGGAGAGGGATCCCATATGCATACCATCAAGAATTCGGCTTTCTGACTAGTTGTCCGACGAATGTGGGCACAGGTCTCCGGGCATCTGTCTTTATGCATCTGCCGGGTTTGGTTCTGACTAAGGAGATCAGTAAAGCCCTCCGAGGGTTGGGAGAACTCGGCTTGACGTTTCGCGGGCTATATGGGGAAGGTTCGGAGGTGGTCGGAAACTTCTTCCAGATCTCGAATCAGACCACGCTGGGTCGAACCGAAGAAGATTTGGTAGATGACCTTGAGAGGGTCGTCCGAACAGTTATTGAGAAAGAGCTTCACTCGAGGCAGGTGTTACTGCGGGACGCTCCTGCACTAACCGAGGACAAGATTTGGAGAGCATTTGGGACACTTTGTTACAGTCGGATGCTAACGTTCGAAGAGCTGATGAACTATCTGTCCGGGGTGAGGCTTGGAGTAAGCTTGAACATTCTCCCAGACGTAAGTGTATACACGCTTAACAAATTGATGATCTTTACACAGCCGGCGCATCTCGATCAGGCAGCCGGGAGAAATCTTTCTGATGAAGAGCGGGACGCGCATCGAGCCACTTTAGTGCGTTCCGTTCTGGCTAACGATGGAGACGTTTCGAGCGCTGCTGATGAGATTCAAGGCAACCGGACCACCTAGCGGCGCTGATAGGTTATGAATTACAACTTTACCGACCGAGTCAGGAAAGTTCTTGCGATGGCGCGAGAAGAAGCGATCCGCCTTCAGCATGATTACGTAGGAACGGAGCACCTTCTTCTTGGGTTGATCCGAGAAGGGGAAGGTGTGGCGGCTGTCGTTCTTCAGAACCTAAGCGTTGATTTGGATCAGATTCATGAGCGCGTGGAAGAGGCTGTGCGTGAGGGTAAGGCTACGATAGCACTTGGTGAGTTGCCTTATACATCGCGAGCGAAGAAGGTACTGGAGTTCGCGATGACTGAGGCGCGTGACTTCAGCCACTCATATGTCGGTACCGAGCATCTGCTGCTCGGCCTTCTCCGCGAGGAGAAAGGGATAGCTGCCCAGGTATTGAATTCATTAGGGGCAACGCTGGATGAGGCCCGGGGTGAGACCATTAAGGTTCTTGGGGCCGACGTCACGTCCTCGGAGCCCGCCGGTATTGGGGCTGGTGATGTGATTCCTGGAGGTACGTCTGGTACAGCCAAAGGTGATAAGAAGTCGAAAACACCGGCTCTTGATCATTTCTGTCGCGATTTGACTGAACATGCTCGTCTGGGACGGCTAGATCCCACCGTGGGTCGTTCCGAAGAGATCGAGCGTATGGTAGAGATTCTGTGCCGAAGAAAGAAGAACAACCCGGTGCTCATAGGTGAGCCTGGTGTTGGAAAGACGGCGATTGTCGAAGGCCTTGCTCAGATGATTTCTGAGGGAGACATCACGGAAGGCTTAAGGAACTTTCGGCTGCTCGCTCTTGACATGGCGGCTGTCATCGCGGGAACAAAATACCGCGGTCAGTTCGAGGAGCGACTGAAAGCTGTGATGAGCGAGATCCAAGAGAGTCAAAACGTGATACTCTTCATCGATGAGCTCCATACACTTGTTGGTGCGGGGGCTGCTGAGGGTGCGATAGATGCATCTAACATGCTAAAGCCAGCACTCGCCCGAGGAGAGCTGCAGTGCATCGGGGCGTCCACATTGAATGAGTATAGGAAGTACGTAGAGAAGGACGGAGCGCTGGAGCGTCGTTTTCAACCAGTCATTGTGGATCCCCCGGCGGTGGGTGAAACCGTTGAGATCCTCAAGGGGCTCAGGGAGCACTACGAGGATCATCACAAGGTCGTAATCCCAGACGACGCGCTTGAGCATGCGGCGAAGCTCTCCGATCGCTACATAACTGACCGCTTTCTGCCCGATAAGGCCATCGACGTTATTGATGAAGCGGGAGCGAGGGCTCGGATTTCTAGTGAGGTGCCTCCGGCGGACGTTGACGAGCTAAAGGAACAGCTCCGTGAGATCGCAGGCCGAAAGGAATCAGCAATCGGCGATCAGGACTTTGAGCGTGCAGCTCAACTCAGAGATGAGGAACGTGCGGTCAGTCAACAAATCCGAGAACGGCAGGAGGCTTGGGAAGAAGTACGAAAACAGCACCGTCCAGAGATCTCCACCGATGAGATTGCGTTCATAGTGGGTCGCTGGACCGGAGTCCCCGTTCAGCGGATTCGTCAGACTGAGTCTGAGCGGCTCGTAAACATGGAGTCGGAGTTGCACCAGCGGATCGTTGGTCAGCACGATGCTATCGTGGCGATAAGTCGGGCGATTCGCAGGAGTCGGGCCGGACTCAAAGATCCGAACCGGCCGATTGGCTCCTTCATCTTCTCCGGTCCTACAGGAGTGGGTAAGACTGAGTTGGCCAGAGCCCTAGCCGAGTTCCTCTTCGATGACAGAGAGGCGCTCATCCGAGTTGATATGAGTGAATACATGGAAAAATTCACCGTATCTCGGCTGATCGGTGCCCCACCTGGCTACGTTGGATACGAGGAATCGGGCGCTTTGACCAAGGCGGTGAGGAGACGCCCCTATTCAGTCGTTTTGCTCGACGAGGTTGAGAAAGCTCACCCGGATGTCTTCAACATTCTGCTGCAGGTGCTAGACGAAGGACATCTCACCGACAATTACGGGCGTGTTATCGATTTCAAGAATACGGTCTTGATAATGACTTCTAATTTAGGTGCCCGGGAGATCAGTAAAGGCGGTGGGTTAGGATTCCAGACGGCTGACGTGGAGTCGGGCTATCAGATCATGAAAGACAAGGTCGCCAAGGAGATAGAGAGAGCTTTCAATCCTGAATTTCTGAATCGAATAGACGACACGATTGTTTTTCATCCGCTCAGTAGGGAGAACATCAGTGAGATCATCCACATCTTAATGCAGGATGTCCATCAACGTCTGGCCGAAAAAGAGATAAAGCTGACGCTAAGCGATGCAGCAATAGATTTCTTGGTAGAAGAGGGGTATGACGAGAAGTTTGGAGCCCGTCCGCTGAAGCGGGCGATTCAGCGACATCTCGAAGACCTGTTGTCGGAGAAGATTCTTCAGGCTGACTTCAGTCCAGGAGACGAATTAGAGGTTGATGTGAACCCGGAGAGTCAAAGCCTTCTGTTACGCGCGGAGCCGGCGACCAAGACGTGAGCTCGCCGAACTGGCCCTCAGTGAACGGGTTCGTGAAGAGATCAGTGTTGGCGGCGGTCTTTTTCTGCGGGGTGACTACGGCTTTGCCGTTGTCGATCGCTGCGCAGGCAGGGGCTCCCGAAGCGGGCTCAACAGTAAGGGTAGACTCGATCGAGGTGGCCGGGAATTCTCGAGTACAGTCACAACTGATCACCCAACTTTTCGCGATCCAGGCCGGGCAGCAAATTACGTACAGGGCAGTTCAGCGGGGGACGAAAGAGCTGCTTGCTACTGGACAGTTCGATGATGTAGTAATCCGGGCGCGCGAGCCTAACGGTGCGGGCTTGAGTCCCTATATCATAACGATTCAAGTAGTCGAGGCCCCCCTCGTTTCTAGGGTTACGATCGAGGGCCTACAGAACGTGTCTGCCCGCGAAGTACGAGACACTACAGGTCTCAATAGTGGGTTTCCTCTCAGCCAGCAGAGGATCCTAGAAGCCAAGGCTTATATCCGCTCGGAGTTGGCATCGGAGGGGATTCCTTTTGCGGAAATAACGGAAACCGTGGTTCCCACGGCCCGAGAAAATGAGATCGAGTTGGTACTCAACGTGAGTGAAGGCCAAAGAGTCACGATAGCGGAGATCCGTTTTAGTGGTAACGCGGGGCTCTCCGATGAAGAACTGGCTGGCTCGATGTCGACTCAAAAAGAGGGGTTTTGGTGGTTCCGTTCTGGGACTTATGATCAAGTCACCTTTGCAGGTGACCTCGAAGAGAACCTCCCACGACTTTATCGCTCGCGAGGATACCTAGACATGGAGGTGATCAGGGATTCTCTGATCGTGGATCCATTGACTGGAAAGGCTATCCTCGAGGTCAGTGTCCAAGAAGGAAAACAGTACCTGCTCGGTGACTTTGAGATCGAAGGAAATACGGTTTTCGAAGATGAGGAACTCGAAGACTACTTTCGCTCAACCCGGCGCGGTGGTTTACTGGGAACCTTAGGCCTAGGTGGTAGCGGAAGTCCTGCTAATGAGGAGGGTGAGACCTTCAATGCAGAATCCTTCAACGAAGCGATAACAGCGGTCGAGGAGCGCTACCGCAACGAGGGGTATCTGTATATCAGAGTAAACCCCGTAGTGACTCTTAACGAAGGGGAAGACGGAGCATCCCCGACTGTTGACGCAAGCTGGCAGGTTGTGGAAGGGACGCCGGCTATTGTGAATCGCGTTTCGATTGAGGGCAACGAGTACACGTACGAATGGGTGATTCGAAATCAGCTCTTTGTACTGCCCGGAGACGTTTATAGCCAAGACCGTCTGCTGCAGAGCTATCAGAATATCTCAGCACTTGGATTCTTTGAGGCCCCCCTCCCGTTTCCCGATATTGTGCCGCTGGACAATGGAGACGTCGATGTGACGTTCAATGTCGTAGAGAAGCAGACTGGGTCTATCAACTTCGGCACTTCGATGGGCGGATATTACGGGGTGTCAGGGTTCATTGGTTATGAGCAGCCCAACTTATTTGGGCAGGCGAAGGCAGGCTCACTGCGGTGGGATTTCGGCCGTTATGTCAACAGCTTTGAGGTGTCCTTTACTGATCCGGCACTGTTTCAGAGTAGGACGTCAGGTACGGTCTCTCTATTCAACAGCAGAGATCGCTTCTTTCAATTTGCGTCCGGTCGACGTCGACGCTTAGGTGGAAATTTTCGGTTCGGTTTGCCTTGGCTGGGCTCACAGAGTACACGTGTCTTTCTCGGCTATGGACTTTCGCGCACAAAATACGAGCTCTTTGACGACGTGGATGACACTTCATTATTTGGTCGCCCGCCGGGCATCCAAAGCCAGTTATCTCTTGGGATTACCAGGAGTACTCTCAATCATCCGCTTTTTCCAACGCTCGGTTCTCGCCAAAACGTCACGATAGAACAGAATGGTGGTTTCTTGGGTGGTGACGGGAATTTCACTCGAGTCTTGGGTGATGGGAGCTTTTGGGTGCCGGTCGGTCAGGTCGGTGGTGACGGGAACCCTGGGGGAGGGATTCGATTCGCATTGGGACTGACTCTGCGTGCGGGTGCTGTCTTTGGAGACGCTGGAGCCTTCCCGTTCGATCGCTTTTGGATGGGCGGTGTTCAGTTCGGTCAACAGTTAAGAGGCTATGACGAAACCACAGTTACTCCACTTGGGCTCTACCCCCGGCGTTCTGCTGAGATTTCCGAGATCGATCGCCTCGGGGATGCGTTCTTCAGCCTTACCGCGGAGTACGCGATTCGGTTGAGCGACCAACTTGGATTAGGCCTCTTTTATGACGCAGGAGGGCTTTGGCGGGACCCGTCCGAATTCACCCCACAAAATCTGTATCGAGGTGCAGGTGTGGGGATGCAAATCGTTACGCCGTTCGGACCGCTAGGTCTGGATTACGCGTATGGATTTGATAAGGCCTCTCCAGGGTGGAAACTCCACTTCCGGATGGCTCAAGGGCAGGGTATGTAGAGTG
>MDTA01181104.1_pt1 | contig 10744 bp, 10 predicted proteins | sample 811151 | NCBI WGS metagenome assembly MDTA01 (sample SAMN05326648, study PRJNA326480) | marine metagenome | isolation source: seawater | place: Indian Ocean: South | collected 2010 | reverse complement strand
TGTTACCACTGTACTGCTTTCACTTGCCGCCTTCTTATGCCTATATTGTTCATCGTTGACAAATCTGTTTGTGAGCTTGACTGCAAAGTCTTTGAAGCCCATGCTTCGTGCTAGTTCAACTGCATCATCTACTTGATGTTCGTTGTGTGCAAATACCAAGTAGTCCCAACGTGCTACTCCTCCTGCATCTATAAAGGCTTGTGCATTACGCATACACTTATCAAAGTCTGCGTTAACACGATACAAGTGATTTGTATCTTCTAATCCGTCTATGCTAAAGTTAACTTTTCCTCTACCCTTGAGCAATAGACCGAGCTCTTTCCACCAACTTTCATCTCTGGCACTACTGTTTGTGGCAATTACTATTTTTGCATGGGTGTTTTCCACAACATATTGTAGGCATTCAAAAAAGGTCTTGCTTACAACCACTTCGCCATAGTTACCGCAGAACATAATAAAGTTCAAGTTAGGGGTGTGTATAATGAAGTCTTTGTAGTGATCCACAGTGAGATCCAAGTTTGGCAAACCAGGTATAGTTGCTCCTTGATGTGTTCTTGCACACTGTGGACAACGTAAATTACAACCACTGTTATGATCTACTTGTAGGTATTTTATTTCTTCCGGCTTTAGGTAGTGCATTAATATGGTGCCTTACAAGTGTCTGGGTGTGCATGTTCCATCAACATTTCATACATTTCTGGACAGTAGTCTTTGAAGTAGTGTCCACGTATAGCATCTAGTCTGTTGGTATGTTCCCAAAACTTGTATAGTTTGTCTGAAAAGTCTTTGGCATACATAAAGTCTTTGTAGGTATCTAGTATTAGTTTTGCCTGTCTTTTACTGTGATGGTTCCTACTATTGTTTCTAATGTTAGCATCAATGACGTCATATATCAATGGTAGTTCTGTTTCAAACTTTTGTGCTATTAGATCTTTGACTGCAATAGGCAATGCTCTCATGTTTAAGAACTGTGGACCATGCAGTGGGTGTGGAGTCATAATAGGTTTGAAGTCATCATCATTTACTCTTGGCATTGTGTTTTCAATCCAAAATTTCATTATTTCAGGCAGTACCCAAACATTGTATATGTTAATAGTTGTTGCTAACCACATTCTAAAATTACCTTCAGCGGCACTTAGTTTTTTTAGATTGCTGAATATTTTGTCAAAGTGGCTAGGGTAGCGAATATAATAATTCAAGTCACCTATGGCATCTATACTAGCACCAATACCAATACGTTTAAAATGTTTCCATATTGCCCAAGCACGTTGTGGAATGTTTGTAATGTTACTGTTATACTCTACAATAATGTTTTTGGCATAGCCTCCATCCACACACTTTTGCAGAAAAGCATAGTGTTGATCAATCATAAAAGGTTCACCGCCTACAATATATAACTTGCGTATGTTAGGAATCATACATTCCATTTGTTCCCAGTAGTGTTCACTTTCATGCCAATCATATACATTTACTTCTGGTACATGTTTACCTTTGGCATTGGGCACCAGCGTTACTGTTCCATGACTGTCTTTGTATGTATTACCCCACAGTTTAACTTGCTCGTCATACCACATACTACTATCAGTTGGACCGCACATTCTACACTTTAGGTTACACAAGTTTCCAAAGCGTACATCAAAGAAGTTATTGCCAATAGCATCTGTGTCTATGGTTCCATCTTCTTGTGTGTAACTTAACAATTCATCCCAGGTATACTTGTCCTCTTCACGCAGTTGATCCCAACCACCTTTGGTCCACAGTTTGTTTTCTATGATACGTCTACTAGTCATGCCACTGTCTTCTTCAGTCCAACAACGTGTGCATTCCTCATGTTTCTCGCCACGCATCATTGAAGCTCTAATATCTTTCTCTAATGGTGCATTGCGTATTTGGTTAAGGTCACTGTCTCTTGCATTCAATACTTCACCTTGTGGTGATTTAAGTATTCCACCAGTGGGTCCATGTTGTGCTTGACAACATACTCTAATGTCTCCGTTGGCTCTATAACTTTGACTCATCCACGGTATAGGACATCTTGTGTGTTTGGTATGATCTACTTCTGTCATGCTATGCTCTGATTTATATGTGGAAACTTTTCAAAGTAATCTTTTTTGCGAACTCTGGTCAGCGTTTCAAAAAAGTCTCTGGCTTTTGGTGCTAGTTCTAACTTTGCTTCTTCAGTATACTCAGTGTCGCTTAACACACTTATAAGTTGATCTATTGCTTTGTTAAGTTGCTTACTGTTTTTCCAATTTGTTTTGAATATAGGTAGTGTTTGTTTTAGTTCTCTTATTCGTTGTACTGCTGGCTCGCGTATACTATTAGGAACCATTTCATGTCGCAACCAATCTTTGCCTCTTACGCTTGTAAAACCTAAAAAGAATCTTTCGTCTTGTTGTTGCATGATATAATCATTGAAGAATACTATAAGTTCATCTAAGGTCAAGCAATTTAAAAACTGCACTGTGGTTTGTGTTAAGAACTTCCATCTTTTGTGTAAGCCATGCATTATTTCCATACTTTTAATTACGGCATTCCAGTCTGTGTGATAACGTATCCATTCATCTGCTTCTTTGTATGCATCAATGCTAAGTCTTAGTTTACCACCTTTGAATCTGTTTAGAATATCAACTATTCTTTTGTTTATTAGAGTTGCATTTGTTGAGATGTCTAATGTAATACCTGCCGCATACTCTGTGTGACTAACTGCTTCAATAAAGTCTATGCTTTCTTTGTCCGCAAATACTTCACCACCTCTAAACTCCATGTATAAAACATGTTGCAGATTACTTGTAACTTGATCACGAAAGAACTTGCTTTTGCTTAAAAACTCTTCGCCACTGTCTTCTGCTATAGCCAAGGCTCCATTTGTATATCCACTTCCCGTTCCTTCTTTACGCCACTTTGCATATTCTTTGTACATCATTGTACTGAGACTTGGAGCACACATTATACAACTAAGATTACATTTTGTACTTAAACGTATTTCCCACCACTGTGGCATTTTATCAACATGCCCGTTTGCATTTGCATAATCTTGTAAGAAAGGTAGAGTACGTTCTAAGAATATTTTATTCTTACCTAAACGCTTACTACTAAGTCCACTGTTTTCCATTCTATAGCAGAACTCACAGTTTGGAATATATTCTCCTGCTAACATCTTCCTACGAAAGTCTCGCATGAAGTCTGAGTTCCACAAGTCACTTATATCATCATTTTGTAAATTAAATACTTCTGTGTCTTTACCATTGTATGTGTCAGGATTGATTTCGTCAAGGGTTAGATGTTTTGGTATTCCATAATTAAGTCCATCGATACTACAACATACTCGTGCATCACCTTTACCTCTTGTGTTTAGTTGAACAAAAGGAACTACACAAAATCTATCCATGTTAAGTTCCATCATAGCACATCCTTAAACAATGGAAAGACCTCAAGGAACTTTGTTTCCCATCCACGTTGTTTGTTTACTAGATTCAAGTATTCTCTAGTTTCTGGCAAACGTTGAGTCCAGTCTTCTGCGTTCATAAATTTTATAATACCTCTAAATCTTTTTACTCCGTAAGGTGCATTCAGCCATTGTTCTTTAGTTAGTCCTGCTTCTTTTACTCCAGTAAAACTTTGCCAATTATCTGTCATCCATGGTATAAACTCTTGTTCGTATTTGTCTGTGATAGTTTGCTTAACTTCATTAGGTAATACTTTAACATTCAACTGTGGTGGCCAATATGCAAAATGCATATTAATACCTCCTGCTCCTAGAGGCCATTTGTTAATCTTTTTAAAGTTCTGTGCTACTTTCCATTGTACAAACTCTGGAATGTAACCAACGTTCAATGCCATTATTGTAGTAGCAGTTGTTACTTCTACATTGTCACTAGTGTTGTCCAACTTCCAGAATACTTCTTCTTGATGTTTCCAATCTGTTGGATAGCGTATGTAGTCATTGTGTTTACCATGTGCATCTACACTATAATGAAATCTTACACGTTTAAAGTTACTCCATAAATCAAATAAATCATCACGCCATTCAACTGCATTACTATTATAACGCAACTCTATATTCTTTGCGTATCCTAATTTAATACATTCTTCTAGTAAGTCATAGTGTTCATCAATTATTAAACTTTCACCACCAGCAAAGTATAACTGATACATATGAGGAATCTGTTCAAACAAGTCTTTCCAAAACGTAGGATTATTTTTGTGCCAATTATAACTTGCACCATCATTGCGACCTTTGTTATCCCAAGCACTAGTATTTTTTAATTTTTCATTTGTAATCTGTGGATAAATCTTATTCCATTCTTTTATCCAACCTGTACTATCATGTGGTGAACACATAACACATGCTAGTTGACACTTACTGCCCATACGCAGATCAATGTAACGTATCTTAGGTGGTATCTTTCCTGTAACATCAGTTTCTGCTACTAGGTCATGTAAGTTGTATCTGTTTCCCCAGTAGTTGGTTTCCCAGTTACGTTTGCTTAGATGTCCTGCTTCTTCTTCCTTGTAACATTTTAAACAAGGTGCTGGCTTTTCGCCACGCAACATCATCTTGCGTACATTTTTCATGTAGTTACTATTCCAAGCATCTTCTAAACTTGTATGATTAAAATTAGCAGGTACTCCATCATTGTTTTTAACAACTCCAACTTCACCACCACCTATCTTAACATTTGAATCTGGATCTTGTACACTACTTGCATTGCTGGTACAACAGGTACGCATCTTGCCATCTGGTCTACTACTTAGATGTAGCCAGGGCAAAGCACAAAATGTTTCACTGATATCGTTGTATCGATCTTTGTCTTCAGTTTTGTTTATCACTTAAATTGCTCCGTAAAAGGATCCCATTCAATGCCACACTTCATAGCACATACTTTTAACTTGCCATCAGCACAACTTTGTTTATTCCAACTGTCTTCGATGCTATCAAACAAACCCGATTCGAACACTGCAGGCAGTCCATTTTCAATTACACTTAGTCCTTGTTTGCCACCATGTGCATCTATAAAGTCCCAAACTTGTTCTACTTTTGGATCTTTGTGCCACCACTTGTACATGCGTCCAGCAGTCCAACAACAGGGCATAGCCAAACCTTCAGCAGTTATAAAAAGATTTCCTGAAGTAGCAACCTTACACTTGATAGGAACTGCATCATAATAGTTGTCCATGTCGCCGTATTTTTGGATTAATTTTTGTTGAGTAGTAAGGGCTTTATTAACATATTTATCGTCAGGCTTTTTTAGCTCTACTGTCTCAGTGCCTTTTCTATTACTCCCTTCATGCTCTTCTTTGGGTTGTGTAGTTGCAGTTACAAACCTGCCAGTCTTTTTAGGGATAAACTTTTCACAACCAATTTCTGTAGCGAAAGCTCTTGCTTGTTCTACTTGATGTTGGTTATGTTCAAATATAAGAAAGTCCCATCTTGCTCTTCCGCCACCTCTAACAAATGCTTTCATATTACGCTCTACTATATCCCAATTTACTCCTTGTCTGTAAATGTGATTAGTATCTTTCAAACCATCTACACTAAAGATTACTGCACCTTTTTTATTAAATGTATTTGCAAGTCCGGCCCACCATGCTGGTGCTTGAGCACCGCCATTGGTATTCATACTCAACCACATGTCTTTATTGTGTTTGCGAAAGTACTGAAATATTTTTAAAGTGTCAGTTGCTATAATAGGATCACCTAAGTTACCACACATATACATACTGTCTAGTTGTGCAATAAACTCTGGCGGAAACATTTTTTCACAGTCTTCTAAACTTAGTTCGTTAAGATCAATGTGAGGATTAATACCTTTGCCATTCATATTACGATCGCACATAGGACATGCGGCCTGACACTTTTGTGTCACCTCAAGGTGTATTTGTTTGATGTCATCTAGTTTGTACACTGATTAGTTGTCCAGGAGTAATTTTACTTTTTGTCCAGGGCCAGTCTTAGAAGGTAGGTCACCATACTGTTCTACATACCAATTGATTACGGCATTGTACCAGTTGTGGCTATTGTGATGTGCTTGTTTATTGAATTGATGAATATTGTTGTTAGTAGCACTCATTGTTGCTAAAGCTCTAGCACATTCTTTTTGTTGTTCACGCAGTGATAGTTTATCGTATTCCAATTACCATATACCTCGTATACTTACTTAACTCTAGTTCACCTTTGTACCATGTGTCTATTAGTGGAACACTATCTACAAACTCTTCTAAACTGTTACTAGAATTTACATGCTCGGGTAATTCTGAGTAGTTGTTACTTTGTAATATTACCAACTTACCGTATGGTATTTTATCATACCATTTTTTAAAATTTGGTATATGCTCACAACTTGTGTTTATAATAGTATCTGCACTTTCACATAGTTCTACACTAGTACCATTACTTCTTTGAGTACTATATGTGTAGTTGTCAAACTTCAAGTCCATTATATCTGCAGTCGTTGCTTTGAACTGCCAACTATTTAACACTTTTGTTCTATTAATTGTTTCTGCAATAGTAGCACAATTAGGATCAATATCAAAACTTCTAATACAACGTATTGATAGATTACTGTCAAATAACATACTTGCAAGAGTTGCATACCAACCTGCACATAGAAAAACTGTGCCAAGTTCATACCCGCCACTATCTATTAAACTATCTATAAGCCAGCGTTTGCTTTTTAATTGTCCTACGCTAAATGCGTCATTGAGTATAGCGTCTGTATTGTCAACTGTTTTGCGTAAATCTTCAAATGAACTATTACCAGTAAACAAACTCATACGAGTAAACATATCCTGGTCGCTTACGATACTATCCTTTAGTTGTTTGCTCAAATCTATCCCTCAGCCATTCCCAGTCATTAACTTTAACCATGTCATCTTGTGTTGCAAACTTGCCATAATCGCATCCGTCAACTGCACCTGCTATACTGTAATCACCATATTCTCCTATGCCAACAGTACACCAAGTATTCAAACGTTCACTTGTTTCTTTGTCTTTTTGTCTATCAATAATTCTTGCACTTAGTTTGGCACACTCTCTAAATGCGGCCTTCCAGGTATTATATGGATCAGTATCATAATGAACCGTGCTACCTACAATTTGTACTGCTTTAAATTTATCACTTACACTTGTTGTAAAGTCAACAACTTTTTCTGGATCAAGTGCTAGTACATTCTTTTTTGGAAATAATTTTATTCCACTATATCCATAAACTAGATTGTTTACACTGTTACGAGCTCGCCATACATGTACTGTATCTCTATTGTATTTGCTAGGTTTGAAACTAGGATTAAACTGTTCTGTTAGTTCATTGTCTGCTTCAATATGATAATACATTTCAGTACGACTAAGTTTTGCACACTCTCTATGAGCATTGACTAAACCTTTAACACCATGCACTCTTTGTGTCCATGGATACTTGTCTTTGATTGATTGCCAATGCTCTTCAGCATTAGGCTCTTCATAGCTCATAAAGATTATGTCAAACATTAGTTTCGTGTGCCTAGAAATCTTTTAGCCGCTTTAATTGGATTGCGTAAACCTTCATATGTTTCATTGATAAAATCTACATGTTTGTTAAACTTTTCTAACAACTGTTCATGTTGAAGTTCAATTTTCTCTAAACGCAACTGAATAATTTCTAGTTTGTCTAGAATCTTATTTGTGTTTTCTTCATCTAACTGCATACTTTTACTCCATACTCTTTTTCAAATCTGTCTGCGTCCTCTCTAGTATCAACCATTGGCTCTCCTCTAATATTTAAACTTGTATTAAGCAACATAGGACAACCTGTAAGCACTAACCATTCTTCTAGTAGATGACGTACGCCACTACCATAACAACCTTTACCTACTGTTTGCACTCTGCTAGTTCCATCTACATGTATGATTGCAGGAAACTCTCCTGGCCTTTTACACCTGGCAACTACTTGCATATAAGGTGAGGTAGGTGTTTTATCTGGCATGTCAAAATATTCATGTACATGCTCTTCAAGTATCATAGGAGCAAACGGTCTAAACTTTTGTCTACGTTTAATTTCGTTAACTTTGTCTTTGATTTCAGGACCCCGTGGATCGGCTAGTAAACTTCTATTGCCTAACGCTCTTGGTCCAAACTCTGCTCTTCCGTTTGCTACTCCTACAATTTTATTTGTTTGTAGTTCATCGATTAATTCTTTTATAGGATAAGGTCCCCATATGTACGTTCCTAAGAAAGGATTATCCCATTTAATCTTTTTACCATATGCAAGTGCCGCGGCACCTAAACTGCTTCCACAGTCTCCTGGATTAGGCATAATCCAGATGTTGTCAAAGAAGTTTCCTAGTTTGCGATTGTATAAACAGTTAAGTGCTACTCCACCCATGTAAACTAGATTACTACTTTTATTGAAGCCTCTTGCTCTTGACATTACATTATCTATCATTCGTTCAACACTATACTGAGCACTTGCGGCAATATCATAATCAGTCATATTAATTAAAAAGTTTTTGTCAATACCTGCATGTAAGTTTTGTTTAAATTTTAGTGTCGCTAAGTCATGTACAAACTCTGATTCAATTAAGTCTTTGCCTTTAGGATGTCCCCAACCAGCCATGCCCATCATGATATATTCTTCATCAAGTGGACGCAATCCAAGTCTAGCAGTCATTGCACTGTAATACAATCCAATACTATGTGGATAACGTTGTTTCCATAATTTTTCATAACACGCACGACCTTTGTTATCGTAGTATGCGTGCCATATAGTGATAGTTTCCCATTCACCAATAGCATCAATAACCACTACTGTCGCATCTTCAAAAGGACTTGTTTGGAAGCCAGCGGCGGCATGTGTATGATGGTGCCTATATGTACGCACTGGTGCTTTAGGTAATAAGTCTCCAAACTCTTTCTTTAAGGCACCCTTGGTTGTCCATGTGCTACTTCTATCTCCGCCTTCAATACCTTGTCCTGCATATATTTCTCTTGTCTTTTTCAACCATGGAGTTTCATAAAAAGCAATAGTATCTATTTCAGAGGGAAAAACAGAGTCCAATGCTTTTTTAATAATTTCTGGACATAAATGATGATCGTGTTTTTGTTTGCTATATCTTTCACTATGTCCTGCAAATAGTATCTCGCCATCAGAAATAACTGATAAGCCTGCATCATGAAAGCCTGCACTTACTCCTAGTACTCTCATATTATCCCCTATGTAGGTCTAGTGTACAACAATGATGTCCACCACCAAGTGTTCTACTATGTGTTAGTTGCACTGGTGCAATATCAAACTTTTCTTTTTCTAATCTTTTTATTAATTTTGTCTGTCTTGGATCAACCATAATAGTAGTTGGATTAATACTAAGTACATTCATTCCAATCCATTTACTTGCATATGGATAAACATGAAAACTTGTATTTTCAATTTCACTTATCCATATCTTCTTTTTGTTTCTTAGAAATTTTGGAAGTTGCCCAGTAGTTTTAATTCTTTGTTTGTTAAGTAAAATAGTTTCTTCGTTAAGTGCGGCAATGGTACTATCAATGTGTGCGTATGCGTATACCTTATCCCAAACATGTACAGTATATTCTGATCCTAATACTGTGCTAAGCCATCTAGCACCAGCGGCGTTTCCTGTTTGGCTTTTTAAATATAATATATCTTTTCCAAAACGCATTACATTAGCCGCATCAAAGATTGGAGTCTTTTCAGTTAGGTTGCCATCAGCATCAAATACTTCGTGAGCAGGTAAGTTATGCTGAGGGGCACTAATCCATTTACAACCTTGTTCTAATCCACTGTAGCGAATATCTCTGTATGCTTCACCTTCATGTTGTCTACTATGAAACAAGCAAGGAGTTTCAATAACATAATTACCTACAATTAAAATTACATCTCTTGGACAGTAATTATACATACCATCACTGAAATATCTGTATCCATGTACAACTTGTTGAAAGTCTAACTGTCTTGGACGATATACTGTAACACCTGCCTGTTCAAGTGTTTGTTTCATAAATTCTAATTCAACTTTGGTTTCTTCAATTACTTCTTGACTAATAGGACCAACAGGTTGTGGAGTATCAGTCCACTTACTATTTTTTGCAACTTTAGTAAACACATCATCATACTTTGGAAACCTTGCACCTGCAACATCTCCTAATACAATGCTATGCAATTTATCCCATTCGTTGTGTGTTTGTATGATCATTTATTTTACCTACGCATTTACTTAAATCTGGATACATCAAACTTGGATCTTCAAATAAGTCAAAGTTAGTTTCATATGTATCCAACATTATCAAACCTTTTGCGGCTTGTTCAACAGTCATGTTATAATGATAGCCAATAAAGTCAAATGTATCATTCTTCCATGGTTGTATTTTTAAATCTCTTCCATCGCTTCTAGCACGACTAAGCCAATCATAGGCTTCTCTACTATCTAATAGTATAGCACCTCCGCGACCTATTGTCAATGGCTTTCCTATACCAAAACTTAAACACTGAAAGTTTTTGGGTAATTTGTACATACCTTTTGCTAACAGTCTTGCACTATCCCATATAGGACTACCACTAAGTTGATATTCACCTAACCAGTTGTTTTGTTTGAACATAAATTTAATACCAAGTTTTGCCAACATCATTGGTACACTTAGATAGGTGTGTTGAGGTATTGTTACTTGTGCTGGCATTTGATTGTTAAACGCTAACCAACGAAAACACAACTCCATTGCATGTGTGCAACAATCTGTGGTCACAACATA
>MDTA01127065.1_pt1 | contig 10746 bp, 9 predicted proteins | sample 811151 | NCBI WGS metagenome assembly MDTA01 (sample SAMN05326648, study PRJNA326480) | marine metagenome | isolation source: seawater | place: Indian Ocean: South | collected 2010 | reverse complement strand
TCCCCGATATACCATGTCTACATGACTAATTTCATTTATTCAATTCAGAGGTCGAAATTCCTAGAGGGAGAGGAGATATTCGAAAGATTGGCCATTAAGGCCTTGGAAGCGTCATCTTGGTTAATTCAACCTGATGAGAATGTTCTGCCATTTGGTGACTCCCCTCCTGTGAATATCCTAAGAAGGGCTGATTTCCCTGTTAATATGGAGAATGGAAGGCCATCACCGCCATTTGGTTTCAAGAGTTTCAACGAGGGCGGATTAGTGGTGTGTTCACAACCAGATAAACTGGGAAATCCGGACGAATATCTAGCATTCGCAGGCAGTTTCTTCTCCAGACAGCATAAGCATAGTGATGACATGGGTTTCCAATTCTTCGCTAATGGCAAGGGCATGTTTACGGATGCTGGGACTTACACCTACCAGTACGATCAAGAAGAGAGGATCTATATCGAATCCACTAGGGCTCACAATTGCTTGGAAATTGACGGATATGATTATTCTCGTTTCAAAGCTGATGCATTTGGCAGTTGTATCGACTATGCCGAAGAGGTGGGGAGTTGTATTTTTATTGAAGGCTCGGTAAATAGGGAGAGATTGGTTCCTTCGGATCTCCCCTACAATAAGGTGAAGGGGAGAGATTGTGAAAGATGCCGGATAAAGCAAAGGAGAATCCTATTCTACCTTCCAGGAAAATTCTTGATTGTGATTGATGACATCGAAGCCAAGAAGAATCGCAATTATACACAGTGGTTCAATCTGTTTCCAGGCATGAGCGTGGCAGAAGAAGGAGGCGAGGTTGTTCTAGGGGATGCAAATGAAGTTACGGGAATGTTGAGGAAACTTGGCGACTCAAAGACAGAGGTCCGTGTGACTAAGGGTCAGGAGGACCCTCGGCTAAATGGGTGGATTAGCACTAACGGGCACACATTGGAGAAGGCCAATTCGGTGGGGATTTCTGCTAGTGGAAAGTCGGTCACCATTGGGACGATGGTGGATCTGGAATTTGAAAAGACTCGTAGAGCCTCGCTAAATATTGGTTCAGGAGGAAAATACATTCGAACAGTAATTGATCAGACAGACGCGAAGTTTGAGATGATAATCAGAAATAAGAAAGATGAGATTCAGTTAGAATTCATCGATAACGATGGAAAAAACCTGATTGTCATTTCCAGCTAGATGGATAATCTAATCTTCCTTTCTCTTAAAGAAATACTTGAAGCAGTTGTCAGAACCCTCGCCGGATACAGAAACCAGTTCCCATCCATCTGAACCATACTCGTTCAGAAGGGGCCCCTTTGCTGCATCAATCATCTTCTTGCCCTTGGCATTCCACATATTCCTCGGAAGGGGGGAGAGTTCTCCAGAATCAGACTTCTTAGTGTGTGAGTCTGTTACCTTGCCATTCTCCGAAATGGTTCTACCCTTGTTTTCAACATCGACTACGAGGTACGTCCACGTCATGAACTCATGACAAAGCGCGGATATTTAATCCCATCTCAATTCACTGGCCATTCTGAAATGACATTCAATAATGATGATTAAAGTGCTTACATGGGAGAGCATGTGCAAGTTGGTCCGAGCAAGTCCCAACGAAATACAATCAGGGTACTGCATGTCAAGGCAAAGAGCATGCCAGAACTAAATGGCTATTCGATTAGAGGGCACGAGATAATCAGAGCCCAATTAAAATCGGGTGATGTCTATCCAACATGCATTACGTCACCATTCTATCCCTCGATTAAGACTATGCAAATTGATTCAGAAATAGAGGGTGTAAGATATACAAGGAGTTTACCGTTTGACGAAAGTAAGATTTCTGCCTCTCGGAGAAATTTTCTGCGACGTGAATTAGTTGGTTCGAGGTTTGGTTCGACTTCGGCCAATAGTGAATTCATTAGAAGTTTCATCAGAATTGCGACATATCCTGCAAGGATGTTTCTTGCAATTGTTGGGGAAAGGATTAGATCCCGATACTTCCAGAAATGCATTGAAGAGGAGATCTCCGAAACAGGGGCTGATATTGTCCATGCCCATACCCCTTACAAGGTAGGGATTCCGGCATTGAGGGCTGCCAGGAAAAAGGGGAAGAAATTCGTGTATGAAGTTAGAGGAATCTGGGAAGAGTCCGCAATTGCAAGAGGGAAATTTAGCAAGTGGGGGGCGAGATACTGGAGATTCAGGTTTGGAGAGAATCGAGTTATTCGTTCTGCCGATAGAATTTTCTGCATTAATGAGTTGATTAAGGATGATCTTATCAGTCGCGGAGTCGATCGGAATCTAATTACTGTAATTTTGAATGGGGCGCGTGAATCTATGTTGTCTGAAGGACACCAAAACCAAAGAGGAGAAATTGGGGGGGAAGAAGAAATACTTCTGGAATCAATAAAGAAAGCTAGGGTGGGTGCGAAGATAGTCGGTTACATTGGTTCGGTTCAGAGGTATGAAGGACTGGACCTTCTGGCCAATGCAGTCAAGAAAATTATTGATCAAGGCGAGGATGCCCATCTCCTATTAATTTCCAATACAGGCATTGAGGAAGATCTGAGGAGATACCTTCGAACTATCGGAATGGAAGAATATTCGACCTTTTGCGGCCCTATTTCGAGAGAGGTTATTCCACGCTTCTACAGGGAAATCGATGTAATCGTCATTCCAAGAGTGGGGAATTCCAGGATGGCTGAATTGGTGACTCCTCTAAAGCCGCTAGAGCCAATTGCATTGGGGGTTCCACTGATTGTTTCGGATGCACCGGCCATGATGGAGGTCGTTTCTCACGACACAGCAACAATTTTTGAATCGGGGAATGTCAATGACCTAGTGGACAAGATTAGATATATTCTCTTGAATCAGGAAAATGCAATCGAGAAGTCTGAGAAAGGAAAGAAATGGCTGGCAGAGAATGCCACTTGGGAAATATTGGCACGGAAGACAATCGTTGAGTATCGCAATCTTCTAGATTATTGATCGGGAGAATTTGGGAAACCAACACCGAAGTACTCCCACCCGAGACTACGCATTTTTTCTACTGAAAGAGCCCTCCTTCCGTCATAAATCATGGGGCTCTTTAGGGATTTTGACATTTCTATCCAGTCTATTTCCAAGCACTTTGAATGAGCAGTTGCAATGACTACGATATCTAAGTCCTCTAAGTCCAATGGCTGTTCAACGGAGGTCACCCATTCGGGTAGACTTTTGCTTTCCACGAATGGGTCCCAAATCAGGACCTCGGATCCTGAATCATGTAGGATTCTGGTGAATTCTCTCACTGGAGTATCCCTGATGTCGCCGGTCTCGGGCTTGTATGAATATCCCAATACCAATACTCTAGAAGATTCGATTCCATTGACTTTTAGGATCTGCAAGACTTCCGAGGCAGAGTGTCGTGGCATCGACTCGTTAATTCCCCTTGCGGCCTCACTAATGGGTGAGCGCTTTCCAATCTTCTCTGAAAGCTCTAGATAGTAATACGGGTCCACTGGGATGCAGTGTCCTCCTACTCCCAAACCTGGGTTGTGCCTGTGAAAATTCCACTTAGTTGAAGCGGCATCTAGAACCTGCTCAACATCTAGGCCGATCTTCGGGAGAAATGTTGCTAGTTCGTTAGCAAATGCGATGTCGATGTCGCGTTGAACGTTCTCGATAAGTTTCGAGGCCTCTGCCACTTCAATAGCCCCTACGTATGAAGATCCTTCGGAGGTAATGAAGGAGTACAGCTCCGCGAGAAAAATCCCTACATCGCTGTCATCGCAACCGACTATTCTGGCCACACCGCCCACCGACCTTAGGGGGTCTCCGGGGCTAACTCTCTCTGGGGAGTAGGCAATTGTGACGTTCTCCCCTTGCGATAAAGCAAGATCTTCGCATAACTCGTCCATCACCTCCCTGGTTACCCCGGGGAAGACAGTGCTCTCAAGGGCAACAATGGTGTGCGAATCTGGATTGATGTTTTCGAGGACGCTACGGGATGCCGAACGGACATGGCTCAAATCGGGGGTCTTTGTTTCGTCGACTGGGGTTGGAACGGTAATCAGAACTACGTCTGAATCTTGGACCAGGAGGTGGAATTCGTTACCAACCTCCCATCGATCTGAATTTACAGGAATCGAGATTTCTAACCCCTCGTCTTTGAACGGCGCCTTTCCGGATTTCAGAGAAGAAATTACCGAGTCTGAGACATCGACTCCACGTACTGAGAAACCGGCCTCGTGGAAGGATAGGGCCGTAGGAAGGCCGACGTAACCTAGACCAACAATTGTCACCAAAGTTTCCGCGGGTTGTATCACCATTATTCCAATCGCAGAGCAGGAAGTAAATAAGATGGGGCATGCATTTCATCTCATCCAAAATCTAAGCATTTTCCTCTGCTTTTTCCTGAGAAATTTTGTCAGATCTTGGTCATTAACTTTCTTCTGGCGTATCAAAATAGAGTAAAGGTAACCCATGAACATAGAGATACCTCCGATTAGTATTGGTTTACTTGACATCCTGTGCAATGATCTAGCGAGCATGAATGGTGGGAAATAGCCCATGGCATGAGCGAATTTGCCAGATTCAAAACACCCTGCAATTAATCCGGAATGTGATCCCGTCATCCTCTGATGCTGGACTTCCAAATCAGGAAAAGACATGGTTTTCCACCCATTCATCTGAGCCGCTATGTTGTCCATACCATCCCAACCATCAATTTCTCTAATTCCCCCTATTTCCTCATAGCATAATTTGCGGTATGTCTTGAGTCCACCTCGGGTGTGATCGGTCGAAACTTTCTCTATTTTCCTGGACTTTTTGGAAATTAGGAAACATGTGCCACTGGCTATTCCCAACCTTTCTGTGTTCGCAAATTTGGAGAATATATTAGCAAAATAATCCACGGGAAGAATCATGTCTGCGTCTATCTTTGAGATAAAATCCCAATTCGTAGTGGTTTGCGATATCCCGATGTTCACTAGTTTTGCAATTTGGGATCCCCTCTTCCTTTTGGAACCATCATTCACCGAAACTACAGATATCCAATCGTGTTTTTCCGAGACCTTGGTCAAGAAATCATGGGCATCTTCTCCCGAATTATGAGAAACAATGACCCATTCGGAAGGGAGGATTGTCTGTTTGACCATGGAATCAACTAATGCGGGAAGAAATTGCGTTTCGTTTCTGCTGGGAGTGACCACTACATGGGTCAGTTTCCCATTATTGGCCATAATGAGTGCCGACCCCCGCCACGCATATGTATAGGGTTTGATTGTAGCAATCCAATGGGATGGTTTGTGGGGCCGCTTGCATATGCCCAAATTGCATTCTCCTTGCTGATGATGCCTCCGATTTTATACTGGATTTCAATGAAGATTTCCAAAGTTGAATCGGTATTTAAGAAAAATCTAGAATCTAAAGAAAGGAGGATCTCGATAATTCTTCCAATGAGGAATGAGGTTACCAATGTGGAAAGAAAAATATCAGAAATATTGAATGAGATTGTTCCACATGATTTTGTTGATTTAGTAGTTGCAAACTCCAATTCGAACGACGGGACAGGTGAAATTGCCAGGAAGATTCTGGAGTCATCGGAAATGGACCACTCTAGGTGGAAAGTAATGGATTTTGGAAGAGAGGGCAAGAATGTGGCATTGAATGGTGTATTGGAAGAAACAGACGCAGAAATTGTGGTCATCTCTGATGCGGATGCCAAGGTTTCTTCCGGATGGCTGGATATCGTTCGCTCAAGAATGGAAGAAGATGACGTGGGGGTTGTATCAGGGGTAGAGAAGGAGGGGGATAACGGCAATCGAGGTTTCAATGAATACTACAGAGAGAAGTCCAATTGGCTGAGAATCAGAGAGTCAGAAATTGACTCAACTCCTGTCTTGGAAGGAAGTTTACTTGCTTGGAAGACTTCGGCTCTTGGTAACTTCGTGTTAAATGAAAGAATGAATGCAGATGATGCACAGATATGCCTTATCTGTATCAGGAGTGGTTTTAGGGCGATTTTGGATGAGAGGATTTCCTTCGGAAACTTTGAGCACCTACCGAATAGGACTTTTCGAGAGTCGGTTAGGCGGTCACAGGGCCTATCCATTGCACTTCTTAGAAACGCGGATCTGGCCATAATTAGCCATAGGAAGAAGGCCAGATTGGCAATCGCAAATGCCCTATTCCTGTATCTAATATTCCCTTGGTCGGCAATGCTATTTTGTGCAAATGCGATTTTTGCATTCTCGATGGACCCTGAAATTGGGTATTCTTGGGAATTTTATTCCATATTATCCATCTTATTTGTCATGGCCCTACCCTCGGGGAGATTTGTTGCTAGAGGTGCTTTGATTTCAGTTGTGGCCCATGGGCAAGCGATTCTCGGGACCAGATATCAAAACTGGGACCCAGTGAGATAGGTCAAACGACCGTGACCGATTTGGCAAGATTTCTAGGACGGTCCACATTGACCCCATTTGCCACACCAACGTGATAAGCCAGAAGTTGAATTGGTATTGCATTGACAAAGGGAGAGAGGTCAGGATGGGTGCGATTTGTTTGGATCAAGATATCAGCTAGTTCGGTAATTGGGCCCTCACTATCTGTGATCAGAATTATCTTTGCACCGCGACTCTTGCATTCCCTGATGCTAGACTCCATTAGATTCAGTTTCGAATCCGTGGGTGCAATTGCGATAATTGGGGATCCTTCCGAAATTAAGGCGATTGGACCGTGTTTCAACTCCCCTCCGGGTAAAGATAGGCAAGGGATATACGAAATCTCCATCATCTTCAATGCACCCTCTTTTGCTACGTAGGAAGAGAGGCCCCCCCTTCCGATGAATATCGGTGGTTCTGAATTTGTAATTAGTTCAGAAGCAAGAGATATCGAATCATCAAGATCTAGCAACTGACTTGAGATGATGTTTGGTAGTCTTCTCAATTCTTGAACTATTTTCTTCTGTTCAGATTTTGGGATATCCGAGACATTGAGGGCGAATAATAGTCCTACTGCGACCATGTTTGTGAAAACCTTTGTAGAAGCAACCGCAAATTCCGGCCCTGCGTGAAGATACGCCCCGTTCCCAGTTAGTCTTGCCATTGTTGACCCGATAACATTGCAGAACGAGCTGAGATGGCTACCAAATTTCTTTGCTTCGAAGAGTGCGTCTAAAGTGTCCTTGGTCTCTCCCGACTGGGAGACCCCTATCGTAAGTGTGTTTGGAGAACACACCGACTTGGCCGGGAATTCGCTCGCGATGAAAGCCTCAGATCTTATGGATGTGAATTTTCTAATGTATGATGAGATGATTTCTGAAGCATAATATGCAGTGCCACAGGCAACGAGGTTTATCCTCTCGACATTCCTTATTTCTTCTGGAGATAGGTCAAACCCGCTGAGCTCTGTTGTTCCGAGTCCGTCAGCGCTTATTCGGCCACTGAGGGCATTGGAAAGAGAAGTTGGCTGATCGTGGATTTCTTTTAGCATCATGTGGGGGAAGTTCCCGGGATCCTGCTCATCATATACTCCTTTCAAAGGCTCAAATTCTGGTATCTCGAAATCTAGTTGCGAGATTATTCCGTCTTTGGTGAGCAAGAAGTTGTCGCCATCTTTCATGTACGCAACTTCCGAACAAGCGCCGTAGAATGGCTGTACATCTGAAGAAACCGAGATGTTTTCCTGGCCCCTCCCTATTACTAGAGGGGCCCCTTGTCTGGAAATCAGAATTCCATCCAGACCGGAAGCCATGGCTGCAATGGCCCATGAGCCCTCCAGTTGAGAAATTACTGAGCAGAACGCGTCCAGATGGTTCTTTCCTTCGGATTGGGTCTTCAATTCATGGTCCAATAAGTGGACTATTACTTCTGTATCTGTCTCGGAAGAGAGTTTGTAACCCAATTTTGATACCTTGCTAGATAAATCAACGGAGTTTTCTACTATCCCATTATGAACTATCGTGATCTTCCCATCCTCACTACTATGAGGATGGGCATTATAATCGGTTACTCCACCATGGGTTGCCCACCTAGTGTGCCCGATGGAAATCTTAGCGCCATCAAACCTGCCATTGGCCTTTAGGACCAGATCAGAAACATAACCGGTGGTCCTTTCAGTTTCAATTGGATCTTCATTTTCAGAAAATATTGCAGCCAGGCCGGCTGAATCATATCCCCTATACTCCAGTTTTCTGAGACCCTCGAGAACCCGACTTGAGGCATCTACAGCAATGCAGCCAAATATGCCACACATAATTCTACTCGGATGACGGTTCGTATATCAACACGACCCAAGATGAAATATTCAAGCGAATGAAAGTGAATGAGGTGAATTTTGCCAATTACTGAGATGCGGCGAAAACAGTTATTGGCAATTCTCAATTGCTAGAAGACGATGGGGTTACTTGACAGGCTTTTCCCGGGAGTCTCTGAATTGGACGAGAAGGGCATCCCCACGTGGAAAAATCCAGATGAGCGATGGTCTATTCTATTGAATAATGAAATGGGCATATTGGGTCAAATAAACAGGCTTGCAGATTCCGATGACGGCGTAATTATCCACCCTAGTGCAACGATAGGGGAGTGTGTTAGGATAGAGGGGCCATGCTACATTGGTGCTAATGCAGAGATAAGGCATTCTGCATTCTTGAGAAAAGGCAGCTGGATTGGTGAAGGGGCAATAGTTGGCCACTCATCTGAGATAAAAAACTCAGTACTTCTTCCAAAATCTAAGGCTCCGCATTTCAACTATGTAGGAGACTCAATTCTTGGGATAGGAGTTAATCTGGGAGCAGGGGTTAAACTCGCCAATGTAAGGAATGATCGGGGGGAAGTAAGTGTAAGGATGAGCGATGGCGTGAGAATCAATACCGGTCTCAGAAAATTAGGTGCTCTTATTGGCGACTATAGCCAACTGGGGTGTAATGTTGTTACAAATCCTGGAGCAATTATTGCCCCTTCATCAATGGTCTCACCAAATGAAACTGTAGCCGGATGGTTCGAGGCTAAGTCCTGATAATGCGAAGCAAGATTATGAATCCGTCAGTCAATGACCGCAGTTTGCTGGTCCCCCCCTTGCGCTGACTCCAATCTACCTGGACCTCAATGTGCTCCAAACCTTGTTTTCTCGCCATCCCTGCCAATTCGGCCTCGAGATCAAAACCTCTTGATGAAAGGTTGATTTTCATTAGAGACTGGGAGTTGAATCCCCATAACCCAGTACACAGGTCGGAAATCCTCCTCCTGTTTCTAACACTAGAAATAATCGAGAGAATTCTGTTCCCGAAGTTGTGAAGTCGGCTCATTCCTTCTGGTCTACCCTTAACTGACAAGAATCTGGAACCGGAAACCAAATCTGCCCCTCCCTCAAGAGTTTCCAGAATTTTGTTTACGGAAGCGAAAGAATAGGACCCATCCGCATCGAGAAAAACTATCATTTGTGTTGGATTCTTCTTCCACTCTTCAATGGCCTGTCTGACTGCAGCTCCCTTGCCGATGGTCTCTTCCTGATCAATAACATTGTCAGAGAACTCTGAGGCAATTTTCTTTGAAGAGTCACTGGTTCTTTTATCTATTACAAATATGAAGTTGACATCATGAATATCCTTCAAAGAAGACGATTTGTAGTCATTTAAGAGGAAATCTAGGCCAACTTCTTCATCTTTTACCGGTATGATGATTGTTACCTCGCCCACAATCTAGACCGAGTGAGTCTGGCTTTTCACTTTACCACCTCAGTAGTGCCCATTATTGGTCTAATTTGGCGCTTTGTTGAAAGGTGCTTGTAGTCGGCGATGGGATGTGCCAAGAATAAATGATGCCATAATTCTTGCTGGCGGGGGCGGGACAAGGATGCTCCCTGCAAGCCTGTATGTGCCTAAGGAAACATTGCCCCTAGTTGATACCCCCATTATCAATCATCTAATTTGGGAAGTTGCTAAGGCGGGAGTCACACGTATTCACTTAGTCCTATCAAGTAGGAAAAAAGACATTCTCAACGAGTTTCTAGAGAATGAAGTTGTTCACGGACTGGAAGTAAGGGGTGATCTCCCCAGAGAATCCCTCAAATTGGGTCTTGAAGGAGTAAGCATAATCCCATACATCCAGGAAAATCCGGGTGGAGTTGCAGATGCAATTTCTACTGCGATTGACCAAATTGATGGTGCTTTCCTGGTTTTGCTTGGGGACATGTTGCTTCTTGATGAGCATGTTGGTCCGAGGCAATCCGGTCCGGATTTTGCTTCGAGTGCTTCTAGTATGCTAGTTTCCTTGTTTGAAGAAACGGGTTTACCAAACGTCGGCATATTCCCGGTTGAATCCAATGAAATAGACAAATACGGAGTTGTGGGATTATCTGATGGAATGGTAGTTGAAATTATAGAAAAACCATCAATTAAGGAGGCTCCCAGCGAGTATATTCTTTGTGGAAGATACATCATGCCGAGAAATACTCGTGAGATTCTAGAGCAATATCCTACTGCAGAATTCGGTGAATTGCAATCAATTAAACTACTTAATCATCTTGCAAAAAATGAGAGTCTGCAAGCAGTGAAGCTAGACCAAATGAAGATGTACGATAGTGGCGACCCTCTATCATGGCTTAAGTCTCAAATTGATCATGTCCTCAATCGTAGAGACATCAGAGATAACCTAGAAAAATGGATTAGAGGAAGATTGGAGTTTTAATGGTGGACGCTGGGGGATTTGAACCCCCGGCCTTCTGGTTGCAAACCAGACGATCTTCCAGGCTGATCTAAGCGCCCTGAACCAATCGGAGAGGTCC
>MDTA01203475.1_pt1 | contig 10748 bp, 11 predicted proteins | sample 811151 | NCBI WGS metagenome assembly MDTA01 (sample SAMN05326648, study PRJNA326480) | marine metagenome | isolation source: seawater | place: Indian Ocean: South | collected 2010 | reverse complement strand
ATTGCTGCATTTTTCATACTTGGAATTATAGGTTTACTGGAAATTCCTTTAGATATGATGACTATTACTATTGCTGCAATTACTATTGGTATAGCAGTAGACAATAGTATCCATTATATTTATCGATTTAAAGAGGAGTTCAATAAATTAAATGACTATAACGCAACATTGGACAAATGTCATAAGACTGTAGGTATAGCAATACTTAACACTTCAATTACAATAGTTTTTGGATTTTCTATATTGATTTTGTCTAATTTTATACCAACAATTTATTTTGGTATATTTACAGGTATCGCTATGTTATTGGCGATGATATCAGTTCTTACTTTGCTACCGAAGCTATTAATAATCTATAAGCCATTTGGCAAAGAGTTATAAAATACTTATGATTAACGATTTATTAGAACAAATAACTAATTTAATTAATATTTTTGATATTTTCGTTTTTTTTATTTTCATCTACAGCTTGATTCAGTGTTTTATAAAGGGTTTTTCATTAAGTTTAATTTCTTTCATGAAATGGGTTTTGTCTACGGTAATTACAATTATTTTTGTGCCAAAGCTTCAACCTATAGTAGGTGAATACATTGAGTCTGAATTCATAAATAATGTTGGTCTAGGAGTTGTAATATTTATATTTACGTTATTTTGTACAATAGTAATAGGTAAAACATTAAGTAAAGCTGTAACTTGGACCGGAGTAGGTTCTATAGATAAAACTTTTGGTTTAGTATTTGGTTTTTTTAAAGGTTATATTGTTTCAGTGTGTATATTTTCAATATTAAATTGGTTTTATCATTATAAAAATTGGGGTATATCAGCTGAAGAGGCTGTTACTTTTAATTTAATTAATAAAGGGAGTGAAATATTAATTGAGGAATTTCCCTCTAGTGAAGATTTCATCGATACGAAAGAAAAAATTGAAAAAATCTAAGATAGACAAATTAAGAGAAGAATGTGGTATATTTGGAATATCAAATCATACTGATGCTTCGGCTTTGGTTGCTCTTGGTTTGCATGCATTACAACATAGAGGACAAGAAGGATGTGGAATAGTTTCTTTTGATGGTAAAAATTATCATTCTGAGAAGAGACAAGGTCTCGTTGGTGATCACTTCACTGAAATAGAAACTTTAAAAAAACTACCTGGGAACTTTGCAATAGGACATAATCGTTACTCTACAACTGGCGAAACCTCTCTAAGAAATATTCAGCCTTTTTTTGCCGATTTACATATGGGTGGATTAAGTGTAGCTCATAATGGTAACTTAACCAATGCATTATTACTAAGAGAGCAACTTGTAAAAGATGGAGCAATTTTCAGAACTACAAGTGATACCGAAACTATTGTTCAGCTTATTGCTAAATCAAAGAGAGATAAATTTATTGATAAATTAATTGATGCTCTTTTTCAAATACAAGGTGGTTATTCATTAATTTTAATGACAAATAAAAAACTTGTAGGAGTAAGAGACCCATTTGGCATTAGACCTTTGGTAATTGGAAAATTAAAAAATTCTTTCATTTTCGCATCAGAAACTTGTGCTTTAGATATTGTAGGGGCAACATTTGTCAGAGAGGTAAATAACGGTGAAATAGTTATTATTGAAAATAATGAGCTTAAAACTTTTAATCCTTTTCCTAAACAAAAACCAAGACCTTGTGTATTTGAATATATATATTTTGCAAGACCAGACAGTTTAATTAGTGGAAAATGCGCCTATGAATATAGAAAGAATTTAGGATACGAACTTGCTAGAGAAACTGATTTAGATGCTGATCTTGTCGTACCAGTACCAGACTCTGGAGTACCAGCTGCGTTAGGATATGCTGAAAAATCAAAAAAAAAATTTGAACTTGGTCTAATTAGGAATCATTACGTTGGTAGAACATTTATAGAGCCGACACAAAGTATTCGAAGTTTAGGTGTAAAATTAAAACTTAGTCCTTCAAAAACTATTGTTAAAAACAAGAAAATTATTCTAATAGATGACTCTCTTGTAAGAGGAACCACATGTCATAAAATAGTAAAAATGCTGTATGAATCTGGTGCAAAAGAAGTGCATGTAAGAATAGGATGTCCAGAAATAAAATTTCCAGATTTTTATGGTGTAGATATGCCTACAAAAGAGGAACTATTAGCACATGAAAAAAATAATGAAGAAATGTGCCAGTATATAAATGCAAAAAGTTTAAAATTTTTAAGTCTAAATGGCCTTTATAAAGCTTTGACTGGAAGTAAGCGTAATTATAACTACCCTCAATTTAGCGATCATTATTTCACTGGAGAATATCCAATAAAACCTTCTGATAATTTAAAAGGACTTCAAATTAAACAATTATCTTTACTAAGCGGAAAATCGAACAATTAGTTAAGCACTGAAAGTTTATTTTTAGAGGATAGATATAATAAATTATTCTGAACGATAATTGGATAAGATTTAATTTTGTTTGGTAATTTTTGAATGTCTGAAAGTCTACCATTAATATCAAACCTTAGCAAAAATGAATTAGTTAAATAAATAAAAATTTGATTATTGACAAACATTAGCTCTTTAAATTCTACTTGTTTTTTTTTAATTTTTAAAAAATCTGCGATTTGGTCATTAATATTATAAGAATAAATAATTTTTCCATCATTTAAATCAACAGCAATTAGTAAATTATTTTTACTAATTAAAAATAAATAATTATTTAAAATCATAGGTTTTATAATTGAAGTGAAATTTCTTTTTTGCAAAATTTTTCCCGAGTTAGCATTTAACACGTAAGTAAATTGATTTGTAGCAACTACAAGTTTATCATTATTGATAACTACTTGACTAGAGAAAAATAAATTACTTGGATTAAGATCTGAAGATTGGTTTAAATTTAAAAACCAATTAATTTTCATAGTGGTATTATTAATTGAGTATAAAGAACCATAAGTATTTAAAAAAAATGTTGAATTCTCATTCGTTGACAAATTATTGATAAATTGATTTTTGACCTTAGTTTCCTCTGTTGGTATTTGGCTTAACATTTCTCCATTAGATTTATTTAAAAAATATAAAATATTGTTTTGATTTACTGCAATAAGCTTGTTCTTAGATATTTTAAGATTTGATCTAAAAGGAATTTTATAATTTTTTGCCCAAACTATTTTATCAAATTTATAATTATATGCATATAAATACCCAACATTATCAGAAATATAAATTATATTTTTCTCAACAATCAAATTAAGTTTTTTGTTTATCTTTTTGAATCTTTTTTTATAAAAGTTAAATTTTCTAATTATTTTTTTTTCTTTAATTGAAAATACTATGATGTTTCCTTTTTGATCATGCAAAATTACATTTCCATCTTCAACTAATAAACGTTTTTCAAGATTGCTATTAGATATCTTTTTACTTTTTAAAATTAATTTATTGAGATCACTATAGTTAAAGTTTTCGTAATTATTATCTTTTTTATAATATTCGTCAGTCCAAGAATCATTTTTGACTATATTAGGAAGGACGAACCTAAAACTTTTATCTAGATTTACAGTTTCTTTAAATGAAACTTTCGATGAAGATAAAGTTTCAAATTGATTAAATATCGAGTTTTCGTTTGTGGTTTCATTTATATTTTTCCAAATTCCAGATTTATCGTCAAATGAACACCCCAGAAAAAAAATAAAAATTATTATAAAATAAAATAATTTCATTTTTTAATCTTGGTTATCTAATATTTCGTTGGCAATTTTCTTGAGCTTAGACTCATTCTCAGCTAACAGACTAAGAAGTTTTTTTCCTTCTTCATTTTCGGTATTTTTTATTAAAAAAAGTGCTTTTTTAAAAATTATTAAATCTTTTTGATCTTTTGTTAAATTTAAATCCTCTACATTTTCAAAATATTCAATAATTTTATTTTTATCGTCTACTAATTGATTTTCTAATATATTATTTAATGAAAGCACAGCATAAAATTCATTTTTACTATAAATTATTTCTTCATAAACTTTTAATGCTTTTTTTTTATTATTCGCGGTTAGATTAAGTCCAGCGCTGATATATTTTTCTGAAATAAGAACATTTTGTTTTTCATTTTTATGATTTAAGAAAGCTAATATAAAAGTAATTGATATAATAATTACGAAAAAAATATAAATTTTTTTTTGATTTTCTTTTGTTTTTGAAATTATAATAGACTTTAAATCTTTGTTATTTTCAGTTTGATTTTCCATTTAAAAAATTTTTTTTTGAGGGAAATTTTTTCTGTTTTACCTCTCTAGTATATTTTTTTACAGCTTTTTCAATTATCTTGTTTAAATTTGCAAATTTTTTAACAAATTTAGGATAAAAACCACTCATGCCCAACATATCATCTGTTACTAAAATTTGACCGTCACAATTTGAGGAAGACCCTATTCCTATGGTAGGAATTCTAAGGTTTTGTGTAATTAGTTTTGCTGCTAAGGGCGTTAAACATTCTAAAACAATTGAAAATGCACCAGCTTTTTCAATTAACTTTGCTTCTCGCATGAGTTTTCTTATTCTTAATTTTGTATTTCCCTCTATATTAAATTTTTTTTTAAATTGCGGTGTATAACCAATATGTCCCATCACAGGTATTTTAGATTTAACCAACTCTTTTATTATACTGAAATTTTTATTATTACTCTCTAATTTAATCGCATCACATTTAGTTTTTCTTAAAACTAATTTTGCATTCTTTATTGCAATTTTTTTATTTTTGTATGTTCCCTTTGGCATGTCTACTACTAATAAGGATTTTTTTATACCTTTTTTGACGCTCTGAGTGTGCTGAATTATATTTTCCAAATTAATTTTATGTGTATCATTTAATCCATATAAAACATTTGCCATTGAGTCGCCGACTAAAACTATGTCACAATAATTGTCCAAAATTTTAGAAATATTTTTTGAGTAAGCTGTAAGACTAACAATTTTAGATTTGTTCTTTTTATTAAGAATATTTAAAATTTTCTTTTTCATTTTTCTTAATGTTTACTCTAACTCTATTGTGCTTGGTGGTTTTGAACTTATATCATAAACTACTCTGTTAATACCTCTTACACTATTAATTATTTTATTAGATATTTTATCTAAAAAAGCCTTAGGAAAACTATAATAGTCAGCTGTCATTCCATCCTCAGAAGTAACTGCTCTTAATAAACAAGTATATTCATATGTTCTTGAGTCACCCATAACACCAACTGTTTTAAAAGGTAATAAAGCAGCATAAGCCTGCCAAATCTTTTGGTAAAGATTATCTTTATTTAGTTCATTTATAAAAATATTATCGGCTTCTTGAAGCATCTTAATTTTTTCTAATGTGATATTTCCAACAATCCTAATTGCTAGTCCAGGTCCTGGAAATGGGTGCCTGTAACATATATTTTTTGATAAGCCTAAATTATTCCCAAGAATCCGTACTTCATCTTTAAAAAGTTCTTTTAAAGGTTCAATTAATTTCAAATTCATTTTTTTTGGTAATCCACCAACATTATGATGTGATTTAATCTTCGATGTTTTACTACCTGTGGCTGATCTGCTTTCAATAACATCAGGATAAAGTGTGCCTTGGGCCAAAAATTTTACGTTTTTAAATTTTTTTGATTCTTTTTCAAAGATTTTAATAAATAAATTTCCAATTATCTTTCTTTTTCTTTCAGGATTGGAAATATTGTATAATTTCTTTAAAAAAATCTTAGATGCATTAACAACTTTTACATTAAGTTTATATTTATTTTTGAAAATTTTATAAGTATATTTAAATTCATTTTTTCTCATAAGTCCTGTATCAACCATTATACAAATTAAATTTCTTTGTATCGCTTTGTTAATCAAAAGTGCAACTACACTCGAGTCTACTCCGCCAGATAAAGCACAAATTACTTTATCTTTTCCTACGATATTTTTTATTTTTTGAATAAGTATTTTCTTTTGTGCAGTAATGTTCCAATTTTTTTTAAATTTACAAATTGAAAATAAAAAATTTTTGAAAATAATTTTTCCATTCTCTGTATGGGTAACTTCTGGATGAAATTGAATTCCATAAATTTTTTCTTTAGTGTTTTCAATAATGGTTAATTTAGAATCTTTTGTAAAACCTATAGTTTTGAAATTTTTAGGTAATTTTGTTACTGCATCCTCATGACTCATCCAAACGCTATTTTTAGAATTGAAAAAATTTTTTGTCAGAAGCGACTTCTTTTTATTGTATATATAGGCTCTTCCAAATTCTCTTCTTTTTTTTGAAGATTTGATTTTGCCACCATGTAATTTTGCTATAAGTTGAAGCCCATAACAAATCCCAAGAATTGGAATTTTTCTATAAAATATTTTTTTTGGTACTGTCTGGTATTTATTTTTAGTAACTGTCGCAGGTCCTCCTGAAAAAATGATACCTTTAATATTATTGTAGTCCTTGATTTTTTTTAATTCTTTTGGAGTTACAATTTCAGAATAAACACCAAGATCTCGCACTCGTCTTGCAATTAATTTTGTAACTTGTGAGCCAAAATCAACAATTAATATTTTTTCCTTAATTTTTTGAAATTGCATTTATTTCTTTAATAAATTTTCAATTTCTAATCTAAGTTTTTTACTATTATTGCAATAGTTTTCGCAAAATGTAATTAGTCTATCATTTAATTCTTTACTTTTTTCATAGTCCGCAGTTTCTAATTTAAGTCTTGCTAAATTATAAATTGCTTCCTCATTTTCTGGATTGAGTAAAATAACTGTATTTAAATTTTGTTCTTGTAGATCTTTTTTATTAAGACTTTTAAATATTTTTGATAAAAATAAATAAGACATTTCATTTTTTGGATTTAAAACTAAATCTTGTTCAAATTTAAATTTTGCTTCTTTAAATTTTTTATCATTATATAAAATAAGACCATCTTGAAAATACTGAGTTTTAGCAAATAAGTTGAATGGTATAGTTATTAATATTAATATTATTTTGATATATCTAATCATAACTTATAATTAATTGTTTTTTGTGTCATTTCAACACTATGTACCATGCTTTCATAAAAACCAGCTTTTGTAATTTTAATAAATTTAGCGTTTTTTGATATTTGTTTTAAATTTTTGGCTCCAATATAACCCATGGAAGAACGAAGGCCTCCTTGTAATTGATATATAATTTTTGAAACATTGCCTTTATATTCAACTCTACCCTCTACACCTTCCGGAACAAATTTAGATTTGTCTCTAAAACTTTTTTGAAAATATCTATTAGCTGAGCCTGAAGACATTGCTCCAATCGATCCCATACCTCTATATTGTTTATAGGTTTTTCCTTTTATACGAAATTTTTTTCCCGGACTTTCATCGGTGCCAGCAAAAATTGAACCCATCATTATAGCGTCGGCACCAGCTGCTAGAGCTTTGGCAATATCTCCTGAGAACTTAATGCCTCCATCTGAAATTATTTTAATCTTTTTTTTATATAATGCTTTTTTTACTTCCATAATTGCAGAAATTTGAGGTACGCCTATTCCCGCAACCATCCTTGTAGTGCAGATAGATCCTGGTCCTATTCCAACTTTAATAATATCAGCTCCAGAATTGTATAATTTTTTTGCTGCATCGCCTGTAGCAATATTACCTACACAAATAGGTATTGACTTATTATCTTTTTTTAACTTTGAGAGTATTTTTAATACTTTTTTGCTATGTCCGTGGGCGGTATCTATAACAATTAGGTCACAACCATTATCTACAAGTGATTTTGCTCTATCTACGTCGTCCTCATTTGTTCCTACGGCGGCACCAACAAGTAATTTTTTTTTATTCACTTTAATTATTTCTTTTGTTTGTTCTTTAATACTTAAATTTCTATGGATTATTCCAATTCCTCCTGATAGTGCAATTGCAATCGCCATTTTAGATTCTGTAACTGTATCCATCGCAGAAGATAAAAAAGGCACTTTTAAATTAATTGATTTTGATAAGCTAAGAGAAATATCTGTTTGTGAGGGCAAAACATCTGAATATCTTGGGAGCAATAAAACGTCGTCAAAAGTTAAAGATTCTTTAATTGTTACCATATAAACTTATATACAATTTTTATAAATTATAAAGAATTTAAAGTCTTACAGTGTAAATAAGTCTCTTTAGACTCGTTTCTACTAGATTCTGGTTTAAAAAAATTTACTTTTTTATATAGTGATTTAGCCAAATTTTTTAACTCAATAAAGTCTTCACCCATAAAAACTTTTGAGACAAAAACACCGTCTTTTTTGAGAATTTTAGATGAAAAATTAATAACTTCCATACATAATTGATTAGTTCTTATAGAATCAAGTGATTTATTTCCTGTGGTATCAGCTGCCATATCTGAAATAATGACATCTAAATTCCCTTTAAAATAATTTATAATTTTATCTTTAGAACTATAATCAAAAATATCGCATTCTAAAAATTTTACATTTTTGATAGGCTCCATTGGTTTAATATCGATTGATAAAATTTTACCTACTGTAATAATTTTACTTGCTATTTGAGACCAACCTCCTGGTGATGATCCTAAATCTAACAAATTTATATTTTTTTTTAAAAATTTAAATTTACTATTTAGTTCTATTAATTTAAACGATGCTCTTGACCTATATCCAAGAGTTTTTGATTTTTTAAAGAATTGATCTCTGTGTTGTTTGATTTTCCAGGAATTAGATTTTTTTTTTCTTTTAGATTTCTTCATTACAAAATATCTTCATGATCCTCATCAGATATTTTTGTTGTATTTTTCTTTTGTTGGTTTTTATAAATTAAATAACTAACAGGTATTGAAGTTAAATAAATAATACTAAAAACTAATAGAGTTTCAAAAGTAAAGAATAAAAGAGCGATGAAAATTATACCAGCAGATAACAATAAAAAAACTGTAGTTTTAGAAGAAATTGATATTTTTTTTAGAGAAAGTGTTGGGATCTTACTTACCAATAATAATGCAATAAGCACAGTAAGAAATGGTGTTAAACTTTTTATATCTAGATTTAAATTAAAATCAGCTAATTCATAAATTAGTGGTGTTAATATCAAAAGCCCACCTGCAGGAGAAGGCACACCTTCAAAAAAATTATTTTTCCATTCTTGATCATGATCAATTTTTGTTAAATTAAATCTAGCTAATCTGAGAACACAACAAACAGAAAAAATCAAAGCGATAGCCCATCCAAGTTTTCCATAAGAATTAAGCTCCCAAAAATATAGAATTAAAACTGGAGCAATTCCAAAACTTACGAAATCTGTTAAGGAGTCAAGTTCTTTGCCGAATTCAGAAGTTCCTTTTATCAACCTAGCAACTCTTCCGTCTAAAGCGTCTAAAATTGCTGCGAGAAGAATTAATGTTACCGCTAAATTAAAATTTCCATCAATTGAAAATTTTATAGAGCTTATTCCAAGGCATAGCCCTCCTAAAGTAAGAATGTTTGGCAGTAGATATCTAGTTTTTTTAGAAGAAACTAATTTAAATTTTTTATTTTGTTCCATTATTCTTGAGCAATTAAGCTTTCACCTGCAACTACATTTTGTCCAAGTTTGGCTAAAATTTTTTTATTTTTAAAGTATATATCAACTCTACTACCAAATCTTATCATTCCAATTCTATCACCTTGATGAAGTTTTTGTCCCTGTTCCACTTCACAGACTATTCTTCTAGCAATTAAACCTGCTATCTGTACAATGATAATCTCCTCATTATTTTTTTCTGATTTTATTTTATAATAATTTCTTTCATTTTCCTCACTAGCTTTGTCTAGAGATGCATTTAAAAATTTACCTGGTTTATAGTAAATTTCCTCCACAGTACCTGAAATTGGTACTCTATTCACATGGCAGTTAAATACATTCATAAATATGCTTACTTTTGTGTAAGTTGTGTTTTCAAGTCTAAGTTCTTCCGGACCAGATCTCTCAGATATATCAGTTACTAATCCATCAGCAGGACTGACTAAATAAGATTCATCATTTATTGAAAAGCGTTCTGGATCACGAAAAAAATAGTATACCCATACTGTTATTATCAACAAAATAACACCTATGAACTTTGAAAAGAATAAAACGATAAATGTAATAATTATTGAAATTGCTAAGAATTTATAACCTTCTTTATGAATTTTAGGAAAAATATTATTAAACATAATTTTAAGTTTGCTAAATTTTTCTTAATATGTATAAAAATTAAAGTTAATCAATCAATTTTTTATGGCTAAATTAAAAGTTAAAAATCCAGTAGTTGAATTAGATGGCGACGAAATGACTAGAATTATATGGTCATTTATAAAAGATAAGCTTATCAAGCCATATCTTGATATAGATCTTAAATACTATGATCTTGGTATGGAGAGTCGAGATAAAACTGATGACCAAATTACAGTAGATGCGGCAAATGCAATCAAACAACACGGCGTAGGTGTTAAATGTGCAACTATTACGCCTGACGAAGCTCGTGTAGAAGAGTTTAAATTAAAAAAAATGTGGAGGTCCCCAAATGGTACCATTAGAAATATCTTAGGCGGTACGGTTTTTAGGGAACCAATTATTTGTAAAAATGTTCCTAAACTGGTTCCCGGTTGGACAAAACCAATCGTAATAGGAAGACATGCTTACGGTGATCAATATCGAGCCACTGATTTTCTGGTACCTGGTGAGGGAAATTTAGAAGTTAAATGGACTTCAAAGGATGGTAAAGATAAGAAAGAATTTAAAGTTTTTGATTTTCCTGGATCTGGAACTGCTCTT
>MDTA01187222.1_pt1 | contig 10748 bp, 12 predicted proteins | sample 811151 | NCBI WGS metagenome assembly MDTA01 (sample SAMN05326648, study PRJNA326480) | marine metagenome | isolation source: seawater | place: Indian Ocean: South | collected 2010 | reverse complement strand
TTATAGGTTAATTATGTCTATTTGGCAATTGAAAGATGGTCTCTATAGAAGTAAATAATAGCTATGATCCAACACATTACAAAACCATTTAAATATTTTTTTAAATTAGAAGCAGCATCAGGTTTGGTTTTGCTTTTTGCTGCTATTCTCGCATTAATAATAAGCAACGGTAAGTTTAGTGATTTATATTTCTCTACTTTAGACAAATATATAATTCTAGGAACTCAAGAATTTGGATTAAAGTTAAGTGTACTACATTGGATAAATGATGTTTTAATGGCTATATTTTTCTTCTTTGTTTCTTTAGAAATTAAAAGAGAATTTTTGCAAGGTGAGCTTTCAAATCCAAAGCAAGCTTTATTACCTATTATAGGAGCTGTAGGAGGGATGGCTATACCTGCTCTTTTTTACATCATCGTTAATTATTCTGATAGCACTACATTAAATGGTTGGGCCATACCTTCAGCTACAGACATTGCATTTTCACTAGGAGTTTTGTCATTACTAGGCAAAAGAGTTCCAATTTCATTAAAAGTTTTTTTAACAGCATTAGCTATTATTGATGATTTAGGAGCGATTGTTATTATTGCTTTCTTTTATTCAGGAAACATAGAAATTAAATATCTATTATTAATGTTTACCTCAATAATTATTTTAATAGGACTAAACAAATTTAAGATTAAAACTTTTTTACCCTATTTAATTGTTGGAATTTTTCTCTGGGACTTTACTCATCAATCTGGAGTTCATGCAACAATAGCAGGCGTCGTACTGGCACTTACAATTCCACATAATATTAAAAATAACAAACATTCACTATTGTTAAAATTAGAACATAGTCTCTCACCTTACGTAGCTTTTGGTATAATGCCAGTTTTTGCTTTTGCAAACGCTGGTGTATCTTTAGATGGTCTAACTTTAGCAACATTATTAAATCCAGTTCCACTTGGTATCGTTCTTGGTCTATTTTTTGGAAAACAAATAGGTGTCTTTTTGCTTTCATATATTGCTGTAAAATTGAATTTAGCTGATAAGCCGAATAATTCTACTTGGCCAACTTTCTATGCAGTCTCTATTTTAACCGGTATAGGTTTTACAATGAGTCTTTTCGTTGGAAATTTAGCTTTTGCAAATAATTTAGAATATATGGATGGTGTTAAAATAGGAGTTTTAACAGGATCTCTTCTTTCAACACTTTTTGGTTATTTTTTATTGCTTGTTTTTTCGAAAAAATGATAAATACAAAGATTATTAAAATTGCATCATTTACAAATAACGTTGGTTTAAAAAATAAATTTACACATAGATCTTCTTTAAAAAATTCATTATGTGGAGATTTTATTAAAACTGAATTTGTTGTTTTAAAATCTAAAGTCAAATCTATGAGATATGAAACAGAGTCTTGTATTTTGTGTGAAGCATCTGCTAGTTTATTTGCTAGAAAAATAAAAGATAATAAAATTAAAGATTTGATAAAAGATATTAAATGTCTTAAAAAAAATATAAATAATGAGGATTATAAATTACCTCAAATATTTAGAGAATTCGGTTTATTAATACACAAAACAAATATTCACAGGTTTAATTGTGTCATATTGCCTATGGATGCTTTTCTTAAAGCCTTTAAAATAAAACAATGAAAAAGAATTTTTTTTTTTTACTTATAATGATTGGGTTTTTTACAAATGCTTCAGCAAGTTATTCAAATCTAGTATATGAATATACATTCAGAGGAATTGATGGAAATAAAATTAATTTAGATCAATACAGAAATAAAGTAATCGTGGTTGTAAATGTTGCAAGTAGGTGTGGTTACACTCCGCAATATGAAGGTTTGCAAAATTTATGGATGAATTATAAAGAAGATTTAGTAGTTATTGGAGTTCCAACTAATAACTTTAAACAAGAACCAGGATCTAACAGTGAAATTAAAGATTTTTGTGAAACAAATTTCGGAATAGATTTTCCTATATCGGAAAAAACTGACGTTATAGGAAAGAATGCACATCCTTTTTACCAATGGGCTAAAAAAAATCATGGTATAAGCGCTATACCAAAGTGGAATTTTCATAAGATAATAATTGGAAAAAATGGTAAAATTGTAGAAACATTTGCATCTTTTACTAAACCTAACTCAAAAAAGTTTATAAAATTAATCGAAGCTCAAATCAAAAGTGAAAACTAAGACCATCATAAGCTGGTATTATATTATTTGGTAAATTTTTTTTTAAATAATCATAATCTAAATCCGTATGTAAATTCGTTAAAATTGTTTTTTTTGGTTTTACTAATTTTACTAAATTCAAAGCATCATCATAATTAAAATGTGATGGATGTTTTTCTCTTCTTAAACAATCTAATATTAAATAATTTAGATTATATAAATATTTAAATGATTTTTTTAAAATCTTATTGCAATCACTGATATAGGCAACCTTTTCAAAACGAAAACCAGTGGCTTTGATCATTCCATGAAATACATCAAAAGCATTAATTTTAAGAGTAATATTTCCTTTTTTTATGGTGAAATTATTGTTAACAACTTTTGCGTTCATTATTGGCATGTATCCATGTTTTGGGAAAAAACAAAAAGTGTATTTTGATTTAAGAGATTTTATTGTACGTTTGCTTCCATAAACCGGAATTTTTTTTTTATTTTTCCAAAAAAAAGGTCTCATTTCAAATATTCCTGAAGTTTGATCTGCATGTTCATGTGTATAAAGAATTGCATCCAAGTTTCTAATTTTGTTTTTTAGAAATTGATTTTTAATATCAGGTGAGGTGTCTATTAAAATCGATAATCCTTTATATTGGATATGAGCACAACACCTAGTTCTAATATTTTTACTATTATTACTTAATTTGCCTTTATAATTGGTTATCCAAGGTGAGCCTAGTGAACTGCCTGATCCTAAAATGGTAAATTTGTTTTTCAATCTAGTTTACCAAATAAGCGAAAAAAATTTTCTGTTGTTTGTTCAGAAAATTTTTCAAATGAGACTTTTTTTAAGTTAGATAAAAATTTTACAGTATGAATTATGTGACTAGGTTGATTACTTTTTCCTCTTAAAGGTTCTGGAGACAAATAAGGCGCATCTGTTTCAACCATAATTCTGTTCAAAGGGATTTCTTTGAAAGTTTCAGCTAAAATTTTAGATTTTTTAAAAGTAACTACTCCACTTGCTGATATGAAGGCACCTAAATCCAGTAGTTTAAAAGCAAATTCTTTTGTGCCTGTGAAACAATGAATAAGTATTTTAAGATCAGAATTTATTGTAGATTTTTTTAAAATGTTGAATGTATCAATTTCTGCAGATCTAGTATGTATAATTAGTGGTAAGTTTAGTTGTTTTGAAGCTTCTATATGTTCTGAAAATAATTCAATTTGATCTTTTTTTTCAGAATGATTGTAATAAAAATCTAAACCAGTTTCTCCTATTCCAATTATTTTTTTATTAGCTTTTGATTTTTTAACAATATTTGATGATTTAATTTCTTTATGATTTTTTGCTTCATGTGGATGGATACCATATGTTCCATAAACACATTCATGTTTATCAACTATATCTAAAATTTTATCAAAACTTCTATCTTCAGTCGAAATTGTTAAAAGATATTCTACCCCAGTTTTTTTAGCATTTTTTACTGTCTCATTTAATGATGAAAACATAGGTTCGTAAGTTAAATGGCAATGTGAATCAATTATCATCTTCTGTCTTCTTAAATAAAATATCTAAAGATTTTAACTCTTTTTCATGATTAAGAATTTTTAAATTTTCAATTTGTTCAATTAAAATATTATTATTTTTTACATTCATAGAATTTAAAACTTTAGTAGTGGATATAGGAATTATTGGATTTAATAAAATACTTATATTTTTAATGTGCTCACAAACTGTAAAAATGATTGTCTCCATTCTTTTTGGATCTTGCTTTTTTACTGCCCAAGGTTGAGAATCATTAAAATATTTATTTGCATCAAAAGAAAAACTTACAACTTTTTTAACAAATTCATTTAAATTTTGATTGTTCATTAGACTTATCAGATTAGGCAGTTCTTTTTTAAGCCGGTTGAGTAAGTTAATATCAACATCCTCTAGTTTGTTGCTTTTTGGTATTCTATTTGAACAATTTTTTTTAATAAATGAAAATACTCTTTGGCATAAATTTCCATAATTATTTGCTAAATCGTTATTGATACAATTTTTTAGATTTGTCATTGAAATAGCTCCATCATTTCCTAAAGAAACTTCTTTAATTAAATAATACCTTAACTGATCTATCCCAAAAATCTTAATAATTTCTATTGGATCTAATATATTGCCTAAAGATTTAGACATTTTTTTATCTTCTGAAAGTATCCAACCGTGTCCAAATATTTTTTTTGGTAATGGTAATTTAGCAGCTAGTAAAAAAGCAGGCCAATAAATTGCATGAAATCTCAAGATATCTTTCCCTATTATATGAATATCAGCTGGCCAGAATTTTTTATACTTAATGTCATTTTTGTTAGGAAAGTTTAAAGCGCTTAAATAGTTAGTCAATGCATCAAGCCATACATAAATGATATGTTTTTTGTTTTTTGGAACAGGTATGCCCCAAGAAAAAGAAGTACGACTAACTGATAGATCTTTTAAACCTTTTTCAACAAATTTTATTACTTCATTTTTTCTTGATAGTGGTAAAATAAAATCTTTATTATCTTTGTAATATTTTAATAATGGCTGCGCCCAAGACGATAATTTGAAAAAATAGGACTCTTCCTCTACCCAATCTACTTTTGAACCTGAAGATTTAGAGATTTTTTTTCCATCTATTTCTTCAATTTCATCTTCATCATAATAAGCTTCGTCAGAGACAGAATACCAACCACTATATTTATCAAGATATATATCACCAGACTTTTCTAGCTGGCTCCAGATTTCTTCTACAGACCTGAAATGACGTTTTTCCGTTGTTCTTATAAAATCGTCATTTGATAAATTTAGAATTTTTGTTAAATCTTTAAATTTCACAGATAACTCATCGCAAAATAACTTTGGTTCTTTATTATTTTTTTCGGCTTCCCTTTGAATTTTTAAACCATGTTCGTCTGTACCAGTTAAAAATAATACATCAAAGCCTTCTAATCTTTTAAATCTAGCAAAAACATCAGCAACTATACTTGAGTAGGCATGACCCATGTGGGGTTTACCAGATGGGTAGTAAATTGGTGTTGTTATATAAAAGTTTTTATTCATTAGATAACTGATTTTTTAAAGCATTCACTAAAGTGTTTTGGTTTAGGTTTTGATTTAAAAACTTATTTAGGTTATTTACCACAAAGGATCTGTTTTCAAAAACTTTATCTAGATTTACCGATTTTTTTTTATATAAATTATTAAAATTTAAATCATTCAAAAATAAAATCAAATTTATCAGTTCTTTATCTTTACTTTTTTTAAACAAATTGATAATCAGGTTTAAATTCTCTACAAAATTATTATTGATACTTATTGAATTTTTTTCACAAAGTTCGTTAAATAGAAGAAAATTACCAGGAGTAATATTGATTGAACGGAAATCAATTAATGGTTCAATTTTATGTTTTTTTATTAAGGACTCTATAATATTTAATCTATTTTGCTCACTTAAAGATATTTTTATTTCTATACATCTAGAGTAAATAGTTTTTAACAAAGGTTTGGTTTTATTATTAATTAATATAAAATTATTATTTGATTGAGGTTCCTCTATAACTTTTAAAAGAGCATTTAAACTATTGATATTAAAAATCTCAATATTGTCAAAAACTATAAAACGTTCTTTTGTTGAAAAAGAAGTCTTTAGAATTGATGATTTTAAGTCACGTATATCATCAATTTTTATATTTTTAAAATTATCGCCTTGTAAATAAATAATATTTTCAAAAGTATTAGTTAAATTCTTTTTATAAAAAGAAGAATTAATATCAAATGATTGTTTATTTAAATCATATGAGTCTTTTGCAAATACATAGTTTAAAAAATGATTAACTAATGTAAATTTCCCTAGTCCTTTTTTACCAGATATCATGATAATTCTTGGAAATTTTTTGTCATTATATAAATTAATTAAAAAATTTAAATCTTTTTTGTATTCGAAAAGAACATCTGTTTTTTTTGGATCTTTAAAATCATTTTTATTCATTTGATTTTTATATGTTTGCAAATAATTCTAAAAATTTCTTTTTCTAAAATGTTATTATTCAAAGATGAGTCTAAAATATAGTAATTCTTTTTATTTTTTCCAAGTTTCACAAAAGCTTTTTGGGCTTTTGAATAAAAAGATTTTGAAAAATTATCGTACCTGTTTCTTGTTTTTCTTTTTTTTAATCTTAACTGAGAAGATTTTGTTGTGACTTTAAGTATAAAAGTTACGTTTGGTTTAACTCCATTTAGAATAAACTTATGAACATTGTCGATAAATTCTTTTTTTACTTTTTTTCCATAAACTTGATATGCCATCGTGGAGTCAACAAATCTATCGCATATAACAACTAATTTTTTATTAAGCGCTGGTTTAATTTTATTTTTGATGTGCTCGTTTCTAGAAGCTAAATATAACAATGTATCTGTATATTTATCAAATTTTTCACCTTTTATTTTAAAAAAATAATCTTTTAGTATCAAATTTCTTATTAACTCTGCACTTTTTGTGCCACCTGGTTCTCTTGTTAAAACCGCCTTTACTCCTTTTTTTTTTAAATTAGATTGAAGTTTTTTACTTTGATATGATTTGCCACATCCTTCTACGCCTTCGAAAACTATGAAAAAAGGTTTTTTTTTAAACATCTCCCCAAATCAAATAATTTAAAGAGATCATAAGACTTTTAAAAATATTTACTTTAGAAACATTCTCTGAAGCATATAGTGGTAATGATTTTATTATTTCATCTTTGTTTGTAACAACTAGTTTTGCGATTTCTTGATCTTTTTTGATAGGAGCCTTTACTGGTCCATCATATTGTAAAGTAATTTTAAGATGCCTTATATCCTTTTTATTAAGTGTAACGTGATAATCTTCTTTTGTTGTTGCTTTAACCTTTTCTTTTTTACCAAGCCAAGTTTCAAGCTCAAAAATAGATTCGTTCTTTTTTGAAACTTCGTATGTATTAGTATTTCTAAATCCCCAATTTAATAATTTTAACGATTCAGAACCCCTTAATTTTTTTGTGTTAAAACCAGATCCTACAGCGATTATTCTTCTATCATTTTTTTTCATCGAGCTAGCCAATGAGTATTTTTCAACTGCTAAATACCCAGTCTTTACCCCATCTACACCAACATTTTTGTATAATAATGGATTTCTGTTTCCCTGTTTAATTGGATCTCCACCAGTTCTGTCCCATGTAAAATTCTTTTCAGCATAAAGTTCGTAAAAAATTGGATAGTTTTGAATAAGATATTTAGACATGAGAGCTATATCTCTTACTGTAGAGTAATTGTCAGGATCATTTATTCCTGATGAGTTAGAAAAATTAGTTGCAGTCATTCCGATTTCACTTGCCTTTTCATTCATCATTTCGGCAAAAGTTTCTTCGGATCCTGCTATGCCTTCCGCTAAAGCCACACAAGCATCATTTCCAGAAGCGATTATTATTCCCTTTAACAAATCTTCAACTGTTACTTCATCATTAATCATTATAAACATAGAAGAATATCCGCTTTGAGACAATCTCCAAGCATTTTCAGAAACTACAAATTTATCATCTAGAGATAATTTATTTTTTTTTATTAAATCAAATGCTACGATTGTTGTCATGATTTTAGTCATGGATGCAGGATAGATTTGAATGTCAGGTTCGTACTCAAACAATATTTTATCTGAATGATAATCAATTAGTATAGCTGTTCTCGCATCAATTGATATATTTGCTGAAACAAAGCTATAAAATTTTAAATATAATATAAAAATTAATACTATGTATTTATTCATTTAAACTAATGTCCAATTCTTCAAAACCTAATTTTTCCAACTTAATGTAATCATTTTTCATTAAATTAATAGAGTTATATGGCCCTGATAACAGTCTTATTTTGTTCATTTTTTTTGATTTAATAATCAATTTTTTTCTATCAAAATTTGGCACTTCATCAATGATTCTTTTTTTCAATAATTTTGCAGATTCTTTAGAATAAAATTCTGCAATAACTATATTAAAATTCACTTTTGCTTTACTTTTAACTTTCTTTTTGTTTTTTCCGATATTGTCAATTTTTACTGTTTCTACAGGAGCATTAGAATGTATATTTTTTTCTTCGATATGTGTTTTTGTTTTTTTCGCAATAAACGATTTATTTTTTTTAACTTCGATTAATTCTATCAATGGCATTTCTTTTTTTAAATTAAGTTGTTGAGCAACAGGTTTCGTTATTATTACCTTGTAAAATTTAGGATAATTAAATTTTTTACTATTTTTAATGATTAATGTATCGTTTGTAATCGGATTAATTAGTCTAATAAGCGTGCCAACTCTTAATTTATTATGTGCAATTTGATTTAAGCTATTATCTAATTTTTTTTTAATAATTCCATTTTCATAATCATTTTCATTATAAATATATGCTAAGCCTTCAGAAGTAAAAGATAGTTTTGATTTACTGTTAATAGAGTGCGAACTGCAAGATAAAAGTAAAAAAAATATAAAGAGAAATCTAAATTTCATTTTTAAAATAATCTTTTAATGTACACACGGCAAGAGCAAAACGTAAAGATCTATTCCAGTTTAAAATTTTTTCATAATTATTATAAATTAAATACGCAGGCTTATAGGTTTTTGATCCAGGAATAATATCTTTATCAGGAGTTATTACTGCTGCTAATAAATTTTCATTTACAATTAATTTATTAGAGTCTTTAATATATCTTTTAAAAAACTTTACTTTTTTCTTGTTTTTAATATTTCTAGCAGATGAATTTAAGAATTTTTTTGGAATATCATTTTTTAACTCAATTTTTGTATAGCAAGGAGTATTTTTTTTCCAACCAATTTTATTTAAGTAGTTAGCTGCAGAAGCAAAGGAGTCTTCAATATTTTTTAACTCTATTATTTTATTTTTATTATAATCAATTGCATAATTACGTATTGTTCTTGGCATAAACTGAAAGTTTCCAAAAGCACCAGCCCAAGATCCAAACAAAATATTTTTATTAATAACACCTCTATCTACCAATTTTAATAAGATGAGTAATTCTTTTGTAAAAAATTCGCTTCTTCTTTTATCAAAACTCAAGGTAGATAATGAAGAAACTATATCCATCTTTCCCAAATAATTACCAAAATTTGTTTCGATACCCATAAGGGCTAACAATAATTCTTTTTCAACTAAAAATTCATTTTCAATTTTATCTATGGTAAATTTTTCTTTTTTGTATAAATTCAAACCCTTTTTTAATTTTTTCTTGTTTGTTCTTTTTTTTATATAAGTAAATGTATCTTCATAGAACTCTGGTTGATACCTATCATACTCAATAACTTTTGGTAAATACCTTGCTTCAGACATAATATCTTCGACAACTTCACTGGATACGCCGTATTGAACTGCTCTTTTTTTAAAATCTAAAATCCAGATTTTAAAATCATTATCTTCAGAAAATGAAAATGATGAAAAAAGAGTAAAAAATAATAACCAGATAGTTAAAAAATATTTTGACATTTTTTTAGATACCACAAAAGAGAAATATTAACTAGCATTTGATTTGTTAGTATCTTTTAAGTGAGTTAATTAAATCAGATTTCATACTAATTGCTAATAAATCACCATTAAAATTTTTTTGTGAATATGGGAATATTCTATCATAAGTAAGAGTAAACAATTTATATTTTCTTTTTTTAAAGAATTTTATAATTTCATCCTTTTTTCTCGTTACTTCGCAATATATAATTGGTCTAAACTTGGCTATTGTTTTTTTACTTTTGGACAGAATTTCAAATTCTGCACCCTCTGAATCAATCTTTATCATTTCAACACTTTTTAATTTTTTTTCTTTAAAGATAAGTTGATCTATTGTGAAGGATTTCACAAAAAATTTTTTATGAATTTTATTATCAGCAAATCTTACATCTCTAAATAAAGAATAATATCCGTGATCATCATTTACTCTATAGAAAGGTATTTTATTTCTGCTTTGATCTGAAACAACTCCGTTAATAATTTTTATACCTTTTTTTTTATTTAAAACGAGTATTTCTTTAAAATCTCTAATTGCTTCTTTCAAAGGTTCTATGCAAACACCTTTAGCATTAAAGTTTTTAAGATTCATTAAATACATTGAAAAAAAACCTCTAGAACAACCAACATCTATGAAATTAAATTTTTTGTTAAACAATCTGTTTCCACATGAAAAAAAAGGATCATAAAAATCTCTTAAAATAAATTGACCTCTGCCTCCTAGGCCTGATTTAAAATAACTTTTAAATGAATAAATAAAAGTAGATTGATTGCAAAAAACTTTATAATTTAAATTTTTTCTTAAAAAAAGAGCCAATAATAATAATGTTAACCGAAATAAAATCGTTAATGGCTGTTTTTGGAATGCTTCAGATTTAAGTATATACTTAAACTTTAAACTAATATCTTGAATTTTAATCATTTTATAAGTTTATTGGAAAAAACAAACTATTAATATATATATTTTAGTTCAACAAAATAAGGAGAGGTGGCTGAGCGGTTGAAAGCACTGGTCTTGAAAACCAGCAACGGGGCAACTCGTTCGTGGGTTCGAAT
>MDTA01166731.1_pt1 | contig 10748 bp, 5 predicted proteins | sample 811151 | NCBI WGS metagenome assembly MDTA01 (sample SAMN05326648, study PRJNA326480) | marine metagenome | isolation source: seawater | place: Indian Ocean: South | collected 2010 | reverse complement strand
CAATAAATTTCAAATCATAACCACCAGATATCATGCCAAGTGTAATTGTAGTTGTTAAGGAAAATCCATTAGGTATAATTGGAAGAAAATTTAAAAAAGATGATTTTTTAAATACTCTTAACCCAGAGTTAATATCTGGAATCTTATTATTAACAACGTAATTAGCTAATTTCCCAATAAACCATTTTGCAGGCCTTCTAATTAATGGTATACTTACATTTTTACCAGTTCTAGAGCCTATTACCATATCTAGATTATTATCAATCAATAATTTGTATAATTCGGGTATTATATGATTTGGATATGTTCCATCCGCATCTGTAATCGCAATAGAATCAAATTGGGAATTTTCAATTCCAGATTTTATTGAATATCCATAGCCTTTATTAATTTCATTTCTAATTTTTTTAATATTTTCGAATCGATTCATTATTTTGAATGTATTGTCCGTAGAATTATCATCAACAATAATTATCTCATGCTTGGTATTATTAAAAATAGACATAAGCTCATTGATAGTAGCCTCTATACTACTTTCCTCATTATAAGCTGGAATGATTATTGATATACCTGATTCCATTTGAGAGATCGGATTAATTAGCAACAATAAAAATGCCCCTTAAAAAAAGGGGCATTTTTATCATACGATTCTAGAATACGTATATATTTTTAGAAATTAACTCTGAGTCCAAGATTAAATGATGTTGGCATTCCGAAGAATACTTCAGCATCAGAAGCCCTATGTTGATCTGACCAAGCGTTATATCTACTATTATCTGTAGCATCTTGTATGTATGTTTCATCTAAAGCGTTAAACACATGTAAAAATACAGATGGCTTTGTTGATCCTAACTCAATCGGTAAATCATAAGATGCATGAATATCTAATACACCATAGCTAGGTGCTTTCCATACCTGAGCTCTGTCATCGCCACCTTCTCTACTACTTACACCCCAATCAGCATAGTGTAGTGCATAAAACCTATACAATGCTTGAATTTTCGCACCTTCAACAGGAGTGATTGTTCCACCCATGGCCATAGTAAACTGCGGCATATCTCCAACTTTAAGGTCCTTTAGCCCATATACGTACGAGACTTCATCTTCAGCATCACGATATGTTCCTGTTGCATCGTCTGTAAAAACCCAATTACCCAATCCAACCGCTAAATCTAATCTAAACATTTCGTGTAATTGCGCAGCAAACTCCATCTCTATCCCAGAATGAGCTTGGTTAATTCCAGATAGGTATACAATGATATCATCTGTTGAATCTCCCTGATCACCAGCTGTTTTAGTCTGAACTCTATCAGTCCAGGTGGTTGAATACATATTTAATTTAGCTGCCATCGTGCCATCATTAGAGCCAAAATTGAATCCGAATTCTACAGCTTGAAATTTTTCATTGGTTGGATCAGTAGCCATTTTAGCATCCCAATCTTGAATAACTTGGTCAAAAGTTGGAGCTTTATCGATTAAACCAAAGTTCATCCAGACATTAACATTGTCATAAACTTTCCCAAAAACTGGTATCGCATTTAAGAATGACAAAGCATCGCCAAGATCATACATCAGACCACCCTTCACTTGAGATGTAGTAATAGGATCTGCTTCGATAAAGAGTTCGCCTGGATTCCCACCACCTGTCACCCAATCAGCAGAACTACCATCCTTTTCTTGAACATAAGAATAATCATAATTAGCAGCTGCTTTAAAATGATCCCACATCGTGTATTTTACAGTAGTTAATCCGAACATGCCATAAGCGGAGAGAGCACCTGACTGATATTGAACCTGACTGAGCAAACCTAACCAATCAACAGTATTGGTGAAATTGTAATCAATAGCATCCCCAAGGCCCTTTTGCGCACCTGGAGCGTCAAAATCGCTATCTGTGTTAACAAAATATGAACCACCTAAAAGATCTCGTATTTCTTTTACGTGGTATATCTGTGCTGTTCTCCAATCAATACCAACCTCAGCACTAATGTTATCATTTAAATCATATGATAACTTTGATATCAAACCAATCGTTGATTGTCTATTGTTACTATTTCTAAGAATACCTATCGACTCTTGGTCACCCCTTGAAACTACATCTCCTCGCCAAATTACGGGTGTCGAAGCACTGCTGGCATTTGCAGCAATTGTACCATCGTAATCATGGGTCCAAGCTGACGGTCCGTAATAAAAAGGTGCTCCATCCTCACCAAGATCTGACCTACCATTTGCATCTAATCTTGCTACATCGCCGTAGTGACCACTGCCTCCTCCCATTCCGCCGGACCAATATGCACTACTTGTAAGACGCATCTGGTCATTAATAGTAAAATAATGGTTCAGAGATACTTGTGGCTTATGAAAAAAATTCATTCTCTCGTTTAATCTATCTTTCTCATGCCTCTCAACCCCGTCACGTACGCTATACATCTGCCAATGTTGTCCACCTGCAGCATCTAATATAGCTTGAGACGCTTCAGAAATTTGTGCTGTATTTTGATTAAAATCTCTTCCTATTTCTACGAACTCGCCACCATTCTCTTCGAGAGCATCAAGGTCATAGCCAAACCCTGCTTCTTTTGCTTGCTCCTTTGCATATTCAATATCATAGACCGCCATATTTTGTCTGTAACGATTTTGCCCATGTTGTTGCGGCGCCCCTAGAGCATAAAATTGAAAACGGTGTGATTCATTGAGAGAGTATGTTGCATCGAAATAATATGCATAAGCATCGGTCCATGTACCTTCATAAAAACCTTTACCAGTTTTTCTAACAAGGGTGGTGCTCATAGCTAGTTTATCATCCATCATCAGTCCTGTATGAAAAGAAGCAGTAGTCTTTAAAAATCCCCAAGCACCTATTTCTTGTTTAAACAATCCTCTGCGATCTTGTGAAGATGGATCTGTGATGATGTTCATTGAACCACCAATAGACGGAGTAGCTAGGTTTTGAGCACTCAGACCTTTTTGCATTTGTATTGAACTTGTAGCATCAGCAAGACCATCCCAGTTAGACCAATATACCCATCCATTTTCCATATCATTAACAGGGACTCCATTTAACATTATGGCAACGTTCCTTTGATTAAAACCACGAACGTTGATCCTTGAGTCACCAGCTCCTCCACCTTGTCCTGTTGCATATACACTTGGAACAGTATTTAAGGCTAGTGGAATGTCTCTGGATCCTAATCTCAGGCTTAAATCTTCTTTTGTCACATTAGTATAGGCTACAGGTGTTTTATCCCCTGCCCTAGAAGCTAATACTTCCAATTCATTCATTTGAATGATTTCACGATTAAGAGAAAAATCTAATTTATCTTCATCAGCAAATAAGCTTTGGTCCTCATAGCCTATCATAGAAGCAGTGACACTTGAGCCTTGCTCCACACCTTCAATCGAAAAATTTCCTTCTTCATCTGAAGCTGCACCAAGCTCTGTACCATCTACAACAATGTTTGCGCCAGCCAGCGCATTGCCAGTGTTAGCATCTGTGATACTTCCAGTTAACGTAAATGTTTGGCCTTCTTGTAACAGTTGATCATCTCCAAAATCATCTTGAGAGAAAAGGATTGAAAATGAAAATAGCAACATTGCAATTGGTTTGGTTTGATTTTTTAATAATGTTATCACTTTTGTTCTCCTTAGTTATAATAATTTTTTATTTCTGAATTCGAAAATTGTTGTTAAAAAATTTATAAGTATTAAACGATTAATACAAATATTAATCTTAATTCATTGTGGCTCTTAAATTATGAAGAACAAAAAAATAATGTAAACGTAGAATCTGTATTTTTGTTTAGTGTATCAAATCACCAATTTATTCAGGTTTGCCGAATTGTATTCTTTAATGATTCAACATCTACGTATTTTTTAGAAACCCAAATATGTTCTTTTTAATGTTGTATCTACCAATTAGAAAAATAACAATTGTTGAAAACAATATTGACAAAAACAAGGAAACAAAAACTCTAAATTTTTTGTTTGGTAAAGACCTCAATAACGGAACTTCTGGAGGGTCTAATATTTCTACAGAGTTTGCGTTTCCTATTTCCTCAATTTTAACTAACTCATATTGACTTTTCAAAGTGATGTAAATCTGTGTCTGAACTTCTACTTCCCTTAGTAATCTTGATTGCTCTAACATTAATGAAGGCGAAGACATGACTGATCTATTGGATTCTCGAAATAACTTCAGATGCTCTTCAGCCTTACTGAGCCCCAAAGATACCTCCGCCATTCTACTTTCAATGAAAAACCTTTTTTCATTTATACTTTTTGATTGAAACCTTTTTTGAATTTCATTAACTAAATTAATAACCGATAATGCTATATCAGCTGATAATTTGGGTTCAGATGATTTTACAGTTAGAGTTAATAAATTAGTTCCCCTTGGTTTATGAACTGAAATATTCTGTAATACACTAGTTGCTAAATAATTAATAGCATGCGATGAATCTTTATTATTCAAACTATCTCCGCCAGACATAATGGTAAATAAAGGTAAGATTTTATTCATTTTTTCTGAAAAGAACTTTTCTTTTAGCAAATACTTTGCCAAAGTCCTACTTTTGATAATCTCAGGATACATATTGGCTGATGATAATGATGAATTACTGCTACCTCCTCCAATGTCAAAACCAAAACTTGAAGCAATACCTTGTACCTTTGACGCAGTAGACTTTTCCGATTCAATTGGCAAAAATTTAAGATTAGATATAAAAACTGGTTCAACAAAATATTGCACATGTACTGCTGTGATGGCCGTCACAACTACTGGTATGGTTAAAAATAATTTAAGATTTTCAACTATATCATTAAAAAGCTTTTCCATTAATTCCTGGATTGATATTTCCGATTCACTGGGAAAGATAGCCCCCTCAAGACTATACCTACTTTCGTGAATATTAGAAAATGGATTTGATTGATCAATATTTAATCTTTTTGAATTTTCAAGCTTGTCTATTTTTTTTCTGAGAATTCTAACATATTTATACGGAACTTGATCTCTCGATTTCCAGTTACTAACAACTTGAGGAGTAACGTCAAATTCTTTTGCAATATCAGCAAGTCTATTAGCACCAAACTTTTCTTCTAAAATATTTTGAAGTTTTGTAAAGGTCATTTATTGATTCTGGTTTGCAATTAACATTAGCATCAAATAAGCTTGGCTTAAATCGGCCCATATGTTTGCTATATTTGTGGCATACTCTGTAAAACTGAAGGGTTCAACCTCTTCTTTAGTTCCAATGAAAATAATAGAGCCATCCATAACCTTTGGCGGAAATCCAAGATATGATAAAGGTCTAGATATGCCATTGGGATATTTTACATAACTGGAAGCTCTGGATGCATCAGGCGAAAAACCCCCTGCTACTTTTATATAATCATTTATCCTATAATTTGGAATAAATTGATATACACCGGATGAATTGACACTCCCAACTATCCTTACCAAGTTTGGCCTCGACTTGATAATTATCTCGTCACCTTCAAGTAATGTAAAATTCAATTTTGACCTGGGGTTTTTTAAAATTTTCTCAAATGAAACTTTGATTGTATCACCAGATCTTATGAGCAAGGATGCTAAAGGATATGCTTCATCAGTTAACCCACCAGCCCTATTAATTAGGTCAGTAACCTGGTCAAGAGGGCCGCTTAAAGCATATTGCCCAGGGAATTTTACGTAACCATTTATATTTACAAGTTTTTCATTTTGAAGAATTGGCTTGGGCCTAATAAAAACATTATCGTTTGGAAATAACCCAAAATCAAGATCATTTGAATATTCCAATTCAATTTCGCTTTTATTTTCAAAGTCAAATGTAGTTATCATAGAGAAATTGCTTGATTCTTCTTTTGAGTACTTTCTTGAAACCTCAGCTCTGTAAAAACCTATATTGGGATCTACTCCACCAGATTCTAAGATTAAATCACCAAGAGTCATACCTTGCTTAAAAAGGTACCTTCCCGGCAAAGGAGTTCCATAAATTTGAACTGAATCATTAATCATAAATGATTTTGATTCATATATCACTATTTCATCTTCATCAAATAGTCTGAAATTATTTTCTTCATCAGTCGAATCTAGTACAGACAATAAATCAAAGCGAGTAATGGAGTGCCTGTTATTTTTATACTTTCTATATAAATCTGCTCTTTTCAGAAATATCTCTTTTTTATAATTACTATCATCAAAGCCCATGCCTAAAAATAATAAATCCCTAATTCTCATATTTTCATACAATGGATATATTCCAGGCCTTTTTATTTTCCCGTTAATCTTTACAATGCCAGGTGATAGACCACTAATTTCAAATTTTGAATATACTTTTATTACATCTCCATCATTCAGTTGCATATTAGCTACCCCACCACCGTTCAAAACAGAATCTAATCTAAAAGGTATGATTTTTTTGTTTTCATCATCAATGATTCTAATTAAATCGGCCCTGGCGAGATGGATTTGTAAAAGCCGCTTTTCATCATTAAATCCACCACCATGAAAAACAAGATCAGAAATAGTTAAGCTATCTTTGAGCTCTAACTCTCCAGGGTTTAAAACATAACCCTCAATAGAAACTTTACCTCTCGATTGAAATTCAGATGTCCTGTAGGATGTAATGATATCTCCTGATTCGAGTTTTATATTATGTTCAGGGTCCCCATCTAATGCCTTACCCAAATCAATTACAATTTGAGTTTCAGAGTAATCTCTGTTGGATCTAATTATATCAACCCTTTCCATATATGTATCACCAAATAATCCATTTGCTTTTGATATTATGTCTTTTATTCTTAGTCCAGTACCCATGTCATAACTACCTGGCCTTTTTACAGCACCATTTATCGTAACCATATTACCAATATCATTTGTTATGGAAAAAAAGCTAATGATATCACCATCATACAAGTTTATACGTTTTGCACCTGAAACTACATCTCGCAAATCTACATCTATTAATGTCCGGTCCATTCCCGATTCATGTCTCAATTCAGAAGGTAAAATTCTTTTAATTTGAGCTCTTTTCATAAATGTACTGTTTTTCAAACCACCTGCAATTTTAATTAGGTCTAATAAGTCTTCTTTATTTTTTGCTTCGTAAATTGAGGGTCTTCTGATTTCACCAACCAGTTGAACAGTTTTACCTCTATTAGGAATGAAGATAACGTCGTCTCTTTTTAATCTTTCATCATTAATTTGCTTACCAGTGAGCAAATAATCATAATAATCAATCTCAGCTAAATCTTCATTATTTCGAATTAATTTAATTTTACGAAGAGAACCCTGAACTGAAGGGCCATTGCAGTAGAAAAGCGAATTGAATAGTGAGGTGGTTGGCTTAACATCATAAGCTCCTGGTTGTTCAATCTCACCAACAATAAAAATCCTAATTGGTCTTAAGACTTGAGACCCTAAACTTACATCGAAGAATGTTGTTGCATTTCCATTTGAAGGACCCAAACTTGAATACACTTTTTTTAGAAGCTTGAATAGTTTTTTTTCGATTTTTTCTAGATTCAAACCATTTACAAAAACCTGACCAACATTTTGGATAAATAGATAACCATCCTTCGAAACTTTATAAGAACGATTTATTTCAGTGTCACCCCATAGCATAATTATAATCTCATCTCCTGGTCCAATTATGTAGTTTTCATCAGTGGAGATATCAATAGATTTCTGAAAAAGTTCAGGGTTACCATTGAAAATATTATAACCAAAATATTTAGAGGGTACCCCGTTTGAATTTGCATCGTTTATTTCAGTTGTATTTAAATCGTTTATATTATTTTCTGCATCATTGCTCTTGTTATCTGAAGTACCAGAAATGTCATTATTACTCTTGTCAAGTTCATATGCCTCTTCAATGTCTTTAAGGTTTTGTGAATTATCGGATGATTGCGAAACTCCTTCAAATGATTCATTAAATTCGGAGTTATCAATTATATTTTTCGAATCAACAGATTCATCAATCATTGGTTCTAACAATTTAATTTGGTTCTTTGATACCCCCATCCTCCTAGCGGCTTCTTTTACCTTAGGATCATTTAAATCAATTTGAGCAGTTAAATTGCTCCAAAGCGACAACTGATATAAAACACATAAAGTGATTTTATGAGATAGCTTCATTGTATTTACCTCGGATTAATAGGTTAAAATATTTTTTATACTACAATACTAAAGTTAATTATGGACAAGAAGTTAATTTGTATATATAAAATTAATAAAATGTGTATAAAATATACAATATGTATATTTTTTATTATTATTCTAGTACTATTTTTTTTTTAGAGTAATCAAGGTTCTACGCATTTCACCCACTTTTATTTAATTTTACAGAGATTGTCTATGAAAAGCAGTATTCATTTTATTCTATTACAATATTCCTTCTATTAGATTGAGATAAATAATAAATTATACATGTTATTTTACCAAATAAATTTGAACTTAAACTTAAATTGATCAAGAACAATACAAAATTAGCTACTCACACAGCTAATATCGACCTAATTAAGAATGATCTAGTTATTGACTCATTCGGAAACGCTAGTTCTCGCTTGAATGGGAAAACTTTTTTTATTAAACCTAGTGGCGTTAACCTTGAAGATATCAGTTTTGAAGATATTTCAGAAGTTCAAATTCAATCAGGAAAACGAATAAGCGGCAGAGCTCCCTCATCAGACACCCCCACACATTTAGAGTTATATAAAACATTTGAAAACATAGGGGGTGTTGTTCATACACACTCTTTATATGCTACAGCCTGGGCACAAGCAAAGGTTCCTATTCCATGCCTTGGAACAACCCATGCTGACTACTGGAACGACAAAATACATGTAACTCGTGATTTAAAAAAAGATGAAATTAATTCTGATTATGAGAAAGAAACTGGAAAAGTAATCATTGAAAAACTATCAGAGTTAAAAGCTGATCCGCTAGAATACCCAGGAATGCTAGTCGCTAATCATGGTCCATTTACTTGGGGAAAAAATATTTTTGATGCAGTAAAGAATGCAATCAGGCTTGAATACATTGCTAAACTTGCATTTCTCTCATTATCAATAAACCCTAATCTTGGCGTTTTATCTAAAAGTATGATAAACAAACATTTTTTTAGAAAGCATGGCCCTGATGCTTATTACGGGCAAGATAAAGATTGACGAAATTTTTAAACCCAACATTTGAAGCTCAATTTAGGAGCGTTATTTATCGTTTCAGGTTTTTAGGACTCTACATTCTTTTTGGGATTCTTTCAATTATCTTAGAATTTTTCAGTCGCTATTACTTTATTGGATTGAATATAGGTGTTATCCCCTCTACTTTTTTAGCTATATCAATTGGTATAATGTTTGCTTATTGGGCTAATGTAAAATTTAATTTTAAGATTCCTAAGTCTAGAAGAAATCGGTCCTTATTATATTTTATAATTATTTCTTGTTTTTCAGGTTTTATTCAATGGTCATTAAAAACAGTCCTAGCATTTGACTTTTTAAGTTATGAATCCGCACGTCTAATTATTTCAGGCTTGGTATTTTTTGTGGCTTATTTACTACATCGAAAGTATTCTTTTCGTGATTTTAAAAAAGTCGGAGTTGCAATTTATGCCAATGGCATAGAGGACCTAAAAAAAATCCATGAACGGATTGGGCAATATCCCGATTTTATTCATGTTGATGTTGTTGATAAAACTATGAGCCAGAATGCACAAGAAGTTAAAACCTATCGATTAGAAACAATGAAAGCTTATTGGCCAACGACCCAGGTTCAATCACATATTATGTCCAAAAAACCATCCTTATGGCTAGAGCAGGTACTTCAATACTCTGATGTTGTATATGTACATGCCGAATGCGATGAGGATGTTAATAAATTATTAAAAAAAATTCAGCATTCTGGTAAGAAAGCTGGCTTAGCACTGACCATGGCCACAGACCCCAATAAAATTGTAAAATTATTGGAAATTTCAGACTATGTGCTACTTCTTACAATACCTCAACCTGGAAGTTCAGGTCAAAAATTTGATCCAAGTGGTCTAGATAAAATAAAACAGATAAATAATCTTACATTTAGAAACAATTTTGTTTTATGTATCGATGGTGGTGTAAATGAAAATATTGTCAGTATGCTAGAAGCAGAAAATATTGTATCTGGCTCTTCAGTGTTAAAAAATAAAGACCCAAAAAAGCAAATTATGCGCCTACAAACTCTTGGTCGCTATGAAGCATAATGAACCATAAGGAAATAAAGCGTAAAATAAAAAAAGCAATTTTTGAGGCTCTTGGAAGCATTGATGAAATAGTTTCAGTTACAATAGTTGGTTCTTTTGTAGATAAAGATGACTTACAAGGTATAAGTGATATAGATACAGTTGTTATATGTAATTCATTAAATAAAACCTTATACCAGAAATGTATTAAAACAATTAGTGAAATCAATATCCAAGAATGTGGTTTATCCGACTACTCGCTTAGAATTAATCCAACGTTTGGGCCACTGAAATTTGATAAGGAGAAGCTAGCGATTGTGCATTTAATGATTTACGATATCAATTTGCACAGACAGCATGTAATCGCTAGCCCATTTACTTGCTTCGATTGGGAACGTAGTTCAGAAAGGATTGGTCCAAGCTTAAAAGAAATTTTTCCTGTTGGCGCCTTACAATACAGGGATTTTATGGAAGTTCGTAGGAGCTTAGAAAATTATATTAATGATATAAACAACAATGTCATCAGTTTTCGAGAGT